>ERZ773185.50-NODE-50-length-121785-cov-28.694258_pt1 | contig 121785 bp, 105 predicted proteins | sample MGYA00580531_ERZ773185 | MGnify/ENA primary metagenome ERZ773185 (study PRJEB29015, sample SAMEA2737799) | human gut metagenome | biome: human gut; feature: human-associated habitat; material: faeces | place: China | collected 2012 ...
ACTTCAAAGGTGTGGTTACGCGATATTTATTTGTTCAAAAAGTTGTAAACTGCTGTTACGATATTTACTGGCGGATGAAATGAATTTGCGAAAGAATCTTGACACTACCGCACCATTACGTGCGATAGGCCTTGTTTAGTTATCCCGAAATGGCGCTCAAGCTCAGCCTTTCAATTTCAATCCGTCATGGAAGGCTTGGCCCACGACGGGACCGATTAGACGATAGGTCATAGTCGCTATGTCGAAAATAATGGGCTGCAATTTATCGTAGTCGATTTTGCCATCAGTCAGGACCGATTCATCAGCCTGCTGAGCTACGATTTTGCCTACAAGGATACCCGTATTGTCATCATAGCTGGTACATTCACATTCCAAGGTGACTGGGAATTCTTCGATAATCGGGGCATTGACATGATGACTCTTGTGGACATGGCAGGCGGCTTTTTCGATTTTATTCACGTTGTTCCCCGTTTCTACGCCAAAATAATCGGCAATATCGACAGTATCCTTGGTAGCAAAGGCGACGGTAAAGGCCTTGGTGTGTTTGATGTTGTCCGTCGTCTTGTGTTTGGCCAAAAAGAACGTGATTTCACCATAATCCGATTGAGCGCCCCAGGCGGCATTCATCGCATTGGGAACACCCTTTTCGTCGTACGTCCCGATGATAAATACCCCTTCCGGCGCAATGCACGCCTTATTTCCTTCAAATTCTACACTCATGGAAAATCCCTCCTTATCCTATTCTTTCCTAATTCTATATTTTTATTATACTCCGAATCCGTACAGCCAGGCAATCAGGACCAGTACCAGCAGATAGGCCAGGTTGAGCAGGCTAAACAGTTTCAGATACCTTCCCTGCTGCCGGGGATAGGACCGGACGTACATGCCATAGGAAATGAGGCTTGCCATAGAGGCAACCAGTGTCCCCAATCCCCCTATATCGGTTCCCAGCAGCAAGGCCGCTGCCTCATCGGTAAAGCCCGCCAAGAGGACGGCTGCCGGCACATTGCTGATGACCTGGCTGGCCAAAAGGGCCATGAAGAATTCATGACCGTCCAGATACCCTGTCAGCAGGTCCCTGAATCCAGGCATCCGGCTCATATTGCCTACGAGGATGAAAAAGGCCACAAAAGTGCCCAGAAGCCAATAATCGGCATAACGGAAATACCGTGGCCGGGTCAATGACGTAACAACGATAACGATGGCCAAGGTAAGACGGTAATCGAGGACATGGGCCACAGTGAGCAGGGACAGGAAAAACATCCCGCCCAAGAGCCAGAGCCGACGCGATGGCGCCAAGACAGGCAGGTTCCTTGTCCGCCGGGCAGCCAGCCGGACGGAAATGGGAATCGGCGTCCCCGGCAAGCGGAACAGGGACAGCGTAAACAGCAGGAAAGACACCAGGGTATATGGCAGGAGCAGCGTCAGAAACGATGGCAAATCCATGGCGTAATAAAAATAAAGGCACAAGTTCTGCGGATTGCCGACGGGAGTACACATACTGCCCAGATTCGCCGCCAGCGTCTGAAGGACGATGACGAGAGCCATCTGTTCTTCACTGGCCACCTTGGGCAGGGCCATCAGGGAAAAAGGCACAAAGGTCAGGAGGGCCACATCATTGGTCACCCACATGCTGACAAAAAAACAGGCAAATACCAGGACCGCCGCCAGCTGGCGCATCGTCCCCAGGCGGAGCAGGAGACGGGCCAGCACGGCAGAAAAGACGCCGCTTTCCCGCACGCCGCCGATGACGACCATGAGACAGAACAAAATCGCCAGTACAGGCATATTGATATACCCGGCATAAGCTGACGAAGGCGGTACGGCCGTCATCGACGCCAGCGCCGCTGCCACTGCCAGAAAAAGCACCAGATTCTCTTTGATTATTGAACCAATAGATTTCATGCTATGTCCTTCAGTCGAGTTTCTTCCCGTTCTCACTGCGCACCTGGGCCGACACGAGGAGCGTAAAGACGCCGGTGCCGCCGATGACGTGCACCTTCTGTTTTTTTTGACTGCTGGCAGGAAAAATCACAGTCATGGTTACAACGTTTAATCATGGACTTCATCCTTTCTGATACTTTTCTTTCATTATACCATGTTTCCTGCCGTCGCAGCAGACTGTAAATTTCCTGACTGCCTCATCACCTAGTTATCTGCCTCAGTGTCGATGACACGACGGTGCCGAAGTTCGGCAAGAAGTTCGATGCTGTTTCTTTATTGCATAACTATGCCTGCCATACAGGCAAGCCCTATATGAATGATTGCTTCGTTAGTCTGACGCTGAGCGCCCCTGTACTGAGTCCACGTGAAGGAATCTGCTATTTAGCGATTCCTATAGGATACCGGATGTGGACGAAGGAAAGGACCAAACCCGAGTTAGCCGGTGATTTCATCGTGAAGATGATGTCTTTAATGAAAAGCCTGCCATTATACTCGAATGGGCTATGGTCAAATCTCACAGCGGGCCGCCCAGAGTCATTATGCCCCATCAGGAGCAGGAGACGATTCCCCGGACAGATGGCTACGGCGGGCGGCCCGCTACGCACTGAGGGCTTCCCGAAGCGTCGTTGTCAGTTTGAGTCTGTCGCGGCGGAACGCCGCATCTGAGTCCGAGGAAAGCAAAAAGGGACTGTCGCACGTGCGACAGTCCCTTTTCTTATGCTATTTCCGGCAGCACGGAGGCAATTTGGAATCGTCCCCCGTTTTTGTCTTTCCACTGGATGAGCAGCAACCTGAGCAGTTGCCGCAGCAGCTGGCCGTTCCGTTGAACAGGCCGCGGATATGGTGGATGAAGTACGCTACGGCGATGATGACGACGATAGCGACGATAATGGTTGCAGGACTCATAGATATACCTCCTCTCGGGATTAGCAATTATTCGTTGTAAAATCAACCTCTCCGGCCCTTTGGGCCACCTCCAGCCCGGCTCTCCGTTTTGGCAGCCGTCCTGTGTTTCCCTGCGGTCACGCCTGACGGGCCAAAAAGGGCCTATGAGGGGAGGCTAGCCACGAGCCACTAATATTATACGTTATGAAAGGGGCTGCTTCAAGTCTTAAGCGCCGAGACCGGCCATGAGGGCCAGGTGATAGGTGGCAAAGGCCAGGACATACGAGAGGACGAGGCACATGCCATTGCTGGCGAGGAGCATTTTCCACGAGCCTGTTTCACGTTTGATGACGGCCATGGCAGCGACGCACGGCATGTAGAGCAGTACGAAGACCATGAGCGACAGGGCGACGGCCTGATTGAAGTCCGGGTCATCACGGAGGTAAGCGACGATGCCCGATTCGTGGGTGTCGTCACCGCCGACGCTGTAAATCGTACCCAGTGTGGAAACCATGACTTCTTTAGCCGCTGTGCAGGCGATGAGGCCTACGCCGATTTTCCAGTCAAAGCCAAGCGGTGCGATGACCGGTTCTACGAAGTGGCCAAGACGGGCTGCATAGGACTGTTCCAGTTTTTCCGACTTCTGCTGGTCGTCGAGCTTAGACGTTTCGTCGTCAGCATCGGCTTTGGCATCGAAGAGCGGCAAAGCCTGAGCGAAGACAGCCGGATTCTGTTCCTGCAGGTCGGCAAAGCCCTGGGGATATTTGCCCATGAAGAGGTTATCTTCTGCATTTTCAGAGTCTTTGACCTGGTCTTCGACGGAGCTCAAGGCAGCGGCCGGGTTCAAGGCATTGCCCGTATCGGCTTCGTCTTCGTCGGCTTCGTCGGCGGCTTCATCAGCCGTAGCGACCATCGATTCATACATATCGTTCAAAGCGGCATTGTCTTCGATAGCGCTGAGGCCATAGGACTGGAGGATGTCAGCCTGTTTCTGTTCCATTTCAGCCGTGACCTGATCTTTAGCGGCATCGAAATCCTGGGAGTATTCAACGTCCATCGGGTATGCCGTGAGGAACCAGACCAGGACGGATGCGCCGAGGATGAAAGTACCGGCTTTCTTGAGGTACAAGACCGTGCGTTCCCACATGTGCATGAGGACACCTTTCAAGGTCGGAATGTGATACGGCGGCATTTCCATGACGAACGGTTCCTGTTCGCCTTTAAAGGTCGTGTGACGGAGGACCAGGGCGACGCAGACGGAAATGATGATACCTAAAAGGTATACGCCGAATAGGACCGTACCACCGTAGCCGGAAGCGCCGAAGAAAGCGGCGATGAGCAAGGTGTATACCGGCAGGCGGGCACCGCAGCTCATGAACGGGCAGGCCAGGATTGTGACCAGACGGTCTTTTTCATTGTCCAGTGTACGAGCGGCCATGATACCCGGTACGTTGCAGCCAAAGCCGAGGATCATAGGAATGAAGGACTTGCCGTGCAGCCCCAGGGCACGCATAGCGCGGTCGATGAGGAAGGCGGCACGGGCCATATAACCCGTATCTTCGAGAAGGCTGATGAATAAGTACAAGAGGACGATAAGGGGAACGAAAGAAAGGACGGAACCGACACCGCCGATGGCGCCGTCGACGACGAGAGAGCGGAGCTGTTCATCTTCGATGACATCGCTGCACCAGTCACCGAGCATCGAGAAGCCCGTGTCGAGCCAGCCCTGCGGGTAGGCGCCGACGTTGATGACGACGACGAATATGAGCCACATGAGGGCCAGGAAAATCGGGATACCTAAGTAACGGTGGGTCAGGACGCTGTCGATCTTGTCGGACAAGGAGTCGCTCGAACCGACATTGATAATCGATTTATTAAATACGTCAGTTGCGAATTGATATCGGCATTGAGCGAAATAGAAGTCCAAATCGATCTTGTTGGCCAGGGAATCGCGCAGAGTCGAAGCCAGGGCCAGGATGGACTGGGTCCCTTCCATAGCGCGGACTTTGGCAATGGCGTCGGAGTCGTTTTCCAGGAGCTTGACGGCCAGCCAGCGGACCGGGTATTTGATGATGCCCATTTTTTCGATGGCATCGGTCAGGTTGGCAATCGCCGGTTCGACGTCAGCGCCGTAATCGACTTTGGCATTGACCAGGTTCTGGGTCTGCGTACTGGAAATGGCATCGAGCAGTTCTTTCGTGCCGATGTTCTTGCTGCCGACGAGGGGCACGACGACGGCGCCGAGCTGTTTGCCCAGCTTCTTGAGGTCGATCTGGATGCCCATGCGTTCGGCAATGTCCATCATGTTCAAGGCGATGACCATGGGGCGGCCCAGTTCGACGAGCTGTGCGGCCAGGTATAAGTTACGTTCCAGGTTGGACGCATCGAGGACGTTGACGATGATGTCCGGTTTTTCATTGATGATGACGTTACGGGCTACGACTTCATCGAGGGACCGTGCCGTCAGGCTGTATGTGCCGGGCAGGTCGACGAAGAGCAGGTCCTTGCCGTTGAAGGTACGATGGCCTTCTTTCTTTTCGACAGTAACGCCAGGATAGTTGCCGACGTGCTGTTTGGCGCCGGTAATGTTGTTAAAAATCGTCGTTTTACCGCAGTTCGGATTGCCGGCCAGGGCAATCTTGATCTTTGCTGCATTTTCCATGACTACTATGTACCCCCTTTATTGTTCTACGGCGACGGAAATCATCGCCGCTTCATTCATGCGCAGTGCCAGTGCACACCCTTTAACTTTTACCTCAATGGGGTCTCCGAGCGGGGCCTTTTTGAAGACTGAAATATGCGAGCCCTTGACGACGCCCATGTCGACGAGACGGTGCTGGATATTTCCCCGTCCCTTCAAGGCATCGACAACGCCCGACTGGCCGACTTTCATATCGGCTAATGAAACAATTTTCATGACTAACTCCCCTTTGCTTGCCTCAGACGGCCTCTTCCATCCGGGCGGCTAATATGTTCTTCAGCGCGTTCGAGCTGCTCGTATGGGAACGGACGACTTCGACGTTCTTGCGCTGCGCTTCTTTGATGGCGCAACGGACCATACTGTGGCTCACGGTACTGGTAAACAACACTACAAGATCAGGCGACCCGATTTTCGATTTAAAATCGCTTGGTACCTGTGTAAAGACTTTTGCCTTATAATCATACTCTTTGCAAATACGCTTATAGCGACAAACCATACAATCATTTCCACCTACGATGACGACACTCATTTACATCGCTCCTTTCAGCTCCGTAAATAATACTCACACATCCCTTCTAATTAATGATAATACATTTCATTACCATAAACATTATATATTTTTTCACAAACCCTGTCAATAGTTGCTATTGAAATTCATTTATAAAAAAGAGGTTGTCGCATATGCGACAACCTCTTTTGAGTGGTTAGCAGCTAGTGGCTAGTGGTTAGCGGATGGTTTTAAATTTGAAGCCATCTTCTGCAAACTACAAACTCTGCTACAAACTATAAAGTGAACGGGGCCTCGCATGATGGCAGAAACCGTCATGCGACAGCCCCTTTTGTAAGGGCGCCACGTGGGGCACCCGTTTCTGCTCGATAGGGGAATGTATTCATCTCCCGGACGGGCTCGCCACGTGCGAGCCCCTACAATGACTGTGGGAATTCCACCAGTCTCTGTATGGGCGCCACGTGGGGCGCCCGTTTCTGCTCGATGCGGGAATGTATTCATCTCCCGGGCGGGCTCGCCACGTGCGAGCCCCTACAAATCATTAGCATGTGCGGGTCCCTACAAACCATTGGCACGCGCGATTCCCTATGCCGGGCGTCTGGTCGGGCGGGCCGGTTTCAGGATGCGGACGCTGTTGAGGACGACGGCCAGAGTGGCTGTGTTGTGGATGACAGCAGCCCAGAGGGGGCTGATTTTCCCTAAGGCGCCGAGCAGCATGGCCGCCGAGTTGACTACAATGGTAGCCGTGAAGTTCTGGTTGATGGCCCGCATCGTTTCCCTGCCGATGTACAGGGCATCGTACAGTTTCGACGGGTCTTCCGAACGGATGGTGATGGCTGCCGATTCAGCGGCGATATCCGTCTTGTTGCCGCCGAGGCTGACGCCGATGTCGGCAAAGGCCAGGGCCGGTGCGTCATTGATGCCGTCGCCGACCATCATGACGTTGCCCCGCTTCTGCATCTTCATGACGTAGTTGGCCTTGTCTTCCGGCAGGATTTCGGCGTGATATGAGTCGATATCCATGTCGCGGGCGACTTCGGCGGCGACGTCCTTCGAATCGCCGGTAAGCATGACGACTTCGTCGATGCCCAGGCGGCGCATGCGGTTCAGGGTCTTCTTCATGCCCGGACGGATCGGGTCCTGGATGACCAGGAAGCCGAGATATTCACCGTTGCGGGCGATGTACAAGAGATTCTTGCCCCAGGTCTTGTTATCCGTCGCCGGCATGCCTTCGACGCCTTCTTCGGTCATGAAACGGCGGCTGCCGACGAGGATGTCCCCGCCTTCGTAGTCTTCAAAATCGGGAACGGTCGCTTTCATGCCGCGGGCGACGACGGTTTCCGACGACGCATGAGACGGCGTCTGCCAGCCCTGGGCGTTGACGTATTTCTGGATGGCCACGGCCAGAGGATGGACGGAGTGCATTTCAGCCGAAGCGGCGAGGAGAATCATTTCCTTATCGTCTACGCCTTCGACGGTTTCGATGTGGTCGATCTGGGGGACGCCCATGGTGATGGTCCCGGTCTTGTCGAGGACGACCGTGTCGATGTCGGCCAGGTTTTCGATGTAGTTGCCGCCCTTGATGAGGATTCCCTTGCGGGCTGCCACGCCGATAGCTGCCGAGATGGCCGTCGCTGTCGACAATTTCAGGCCGCACGAGAAGTCGATGAACAAGAGGTTGAGGACGCGCTGCCAGTCTTTGGTGGCCCCGTAGACGATGGCTGCGCCGATGAAGGAGATGGGAACCAGGAGGTTGGCCATCTTATCGGCAAAGTTCTGGACCGGCGCCCGGCGGGTCTGGGCTTCTTCGACGAGGTGGATGATCTGGGCCAGGGACGTGTCGGCGCCGACCTTTTCGACACGGATGACCAAGTCGCCCGCTTCGATGACACTGCCTGCATAGACCGGCGATTTTTCCTGCTTAATAGCCGGATTGGATTCGCCCGTAATGGAGGCCTGGTTGACGGCGGCATTGCCGCTGACGACGCTGCCGTCGACGCAAATCTTTTCGCCCAAGTGGACGGCAATGAGGTCGCCCCGCTTCAGCGATTCAACAGGGACCTTGCGTTCATGGCCGTTTTCGACGAGCCAGACGTCGCGCTGGTCCAGTTTGAGGAGGCCCGAAATCTGACGTCGTGCCTTTTCGGCAGCGTATTCGGTCATCATTTCGGCCCCATTCGACAGGGCCAGGAGGGTCAGGCTCGATTCGGGTTTGCCAGCCAGGACGGACGCAGCGACTGCCGTCGCCGTCAGGGTATCGGCATTGGCCTGATGGTCCCTTACGAGCCCCATGATGCCGTTCTTAATGTAGCGGCGTGCAATATATAAGGTAAATAATCGGCGAGACAAGAGGATCGACCCGTAGAATTCCGGGTTGACCTTGCGCAGGATGTTCATGGCGATGAAGCCGCCGACGGAGATGATGGCTTCCCGGCGGTACGTAGCGACATCCATGTCGTCGTCTTTCTGTTCCTTCTTGCGGCCATATTTTTCTTCAAAGGCACGGATGAACAGGTTCAGTGCCCGCAGGTCCAGCCGTCCCACATAGTAGACGGTGACCTTCTTTTCTTCGACGACAGCCGAGACGATGCCGCGGACCTGGCGGAGCTTGACGCTCAGGACAGGGCGCAGGCGGCTGGGGATCTCGCTGTGCAGGAAGATGGTATTGCGCATGTACATGACTTAACGCCCCCTCAACAACGACAGGGCCCACCACAGCATCTGTGGTCCTGACGGGCGCTGTCCCATGAATACGGTCTTCCGCAGGCCGCGAAGGGTCAGGACTACGGCGATCAAGGTCTGCAAATCCAGGAAGGCTTTGCTTTTCCGAAAAATAGCCTGACTGAAGACGTCGGCCGTATCCTGGACGGCCTTCAAATATGTCGTCGATTCCGATTTCCCCGCTTCGGCCTGTCCGGCATCGCAGACGGCACTGACGATGCCTTCGACGACATTCGGGAAGAGGCGGAAGCGGAAGAAGTTTTCCAGCCGGTCCAAGGTCCCTTCGCTATGGGCGAAGACCAGGATGCTGCCCGTAACGGCGCTGACCTGGATGAACTGGATATTGGGCAGGGTGCTGACTTTTTCTTCAATCAAGCGGGCCAGTTCCGCATTGCCGACGAGGGCCGCTGCCCGATAGCGGCGACGGCCTTTCAAGACGGATACGCAGGCGAAACGGGGCACTTCCGGTACTCCCCTTGCCGCCTGGACCTGAGGCCGGAAGGCACCGGCGGGCGCAGCTGCGGCAGCCGCTTTGCCCTTCTTATTGTGGAACAAGTCGTATACGGCTTTGCCGATCGACGTGCCCACCATAAAACCTGAGGCATAAGACATAATTACCTTCTCCTTTCAACATGGGTCATGATATAGTTCTCTACCCGGACGAGTTCCCGATTGGCCCGCAGAACCTGCGGCCGGTAGGTGATCAGGACGGAACCCGTGAGGACATTGACATCGACCTTGTCGATTTCTTTATAACTGGCAATGTAGGCGTAGACCTTGCGGCCCAATTCAGCATTGCCAATGAGTTTTTTACTGTGCAGGCGGATACGGCCTGGTAAGTAAGACGAAATAGAAACGGCTCTCATGATGAGGTCCCATTTCGACGTCGGAATGATCATACAAGCAGTCCTTCCTGGTGTTGTGCCTCTTAAAAAGGGCTTGTCGCACGACGACAAGCCCTTTTAAGTGGTTAGTGGCTAGTAGTTAGTTGTTAGCAGATGGCTTTAAATTTAAAGACTTCCGCTGAAACCGCAAAGGCCTTCCCTACAAACTTATTTCGCCTGTGCGGCTTCCTGAGCTGCAATCATGTCTTCCAATTCTTCTTTCTGACGCTGCAATTCAGCCAGGGGTACCGAAGCAGTCATCGCACCGGCAGCGGGCTGCTGCATAGCCAGGAGCTGCTGTTCCCGTTCGGACATGAGTTTATAACCGAAAACACCAGCGACGACACCGATACCTAAGCCAATCCAAAAATCTGTATTCTGAAACATACGACACATCTCCCTTGAAAAAAAATTGATATTCATTTACGTCTATTATTATAAAGTGTCTTCTTTCACTTGTCAATATCGTTTATCAAATTCAATATAACATCTTGTTTACAAGATGGTCTATTTCGAGGGGAGTTCGCAGGAAAATGCCTTATTTCCAAGGGCCAGGCCATTTATTTTACTGACAAAATTTGTTATAATGTAGGCACGTTCTTATGTGTAGAAACTGCAAATATTGAAACTATATCTTAAAATTTTGAAAGGTGTGACTTTCTTGTTCAACAGGTCTCTCTTAAAATCCGTTCAATCTGCCATCACAAAAGCGCCGGACAAGCGGATTTTATCACTTTCTTTTGAAAATAAAACGTACTTCGTCAAGCGCCGCATGGGCAATGGCCGCAATGCCTTTGCCAAACAGAATCCGTCGGCTGCCTTCTGGTGCGAAGCCTACAAGATCATGACCGTCAACGCCCGCCTTCCCCTGGCGCCGAAGGTCGTCCTCCTGGATGAAGACTTCTTCGTCATGGAAGCTGCCGGCAAGACCTTGCAGGGCGTAGCCAAGGAAGCGGAATACGCCGCCGTCCGCCACGATGCCTTTGAAAAAGCCGGCCAGGGACTGGCCCAGCTCCACGCCGCCGGCCTGCACCACGGCCGGCCGGCCCTGCGGGACATTGCCTACGATAAGGAAACCGGGACGATTACCTTCCTCGATTGGGAAAATGAAAAGAAATTCGTCGACGCGCCGGCGCCCGTCCTGGACCTGTTCCTCTTCCTGCACAGCTGCTTCCGCGAGGAATGGCCGGACAACGCCCTCATCGACGCGGCCGTCGCAGGCTATAGCCGCGTCGAAGGCAACAGCCAGACCATGGCCGCCCTGAAAGAATTCATCACAGACCATCATACCCTCTTTGCCTGCTGTCATGCCCTGGTCCCCTTCGGCTGGATCGACGTCGTCTCCGTCGACAAAGCCCAAGCGTATATCACCGCCTTATAGGGCAGAAAAGGCCGCAGCACAGCGGATATAGCCGCCGGGGAGTTCCTCGGCGGCTTTCTTCATCTGCAGGGCCAGGAGGATGGGCAGCAGGTCGGCGACGGCGAGGCCCGTCTTTTCCAGGAGCTCGCTCACCGGCGCCGCCCGGTCGAAGGGGATGGCGTCGATGACGGCCTGTTCGGCCGGACTCAGGCTGGGGCCTTCCTCATGGCAGGCCGTCTCCGGCCCCTGCCAGCCGCGGCGGCGGAATTCCCGGACCACATCGTCAGCACAGGTCAGGGGAATGGCGCCGAGCCGGAGGAGATGGTCCGTCCCCCGGCTGGTCTCGGAAAAGACGCTGCCCGGCATGGCAAAGACGTCGCGCCCTTCGTCGAGGGCCAGGTCAGCCGTAATCAGGGAGCCGCTGCGCAGGGCCGCTTCGACGACGATCGTCGCCGCTGCCATGCCGGCGATGATGCGGTTGCGGGCCGGGAAATTCCGGGCTAGCGGCTCGACGCCGAAGGCATATTCCGCGATGACTGCGCCGCCGCTATCGACGACCTGCCGGAACAGGGCCTTGTTCTCCCTGGGATAGGTCCGGTCCAGGCCGTTGGCGGCGACGACGACAGTCCGCCCCTTCCCTTTCAGGGCGCCCCGATGGGCCCGCGTATCGATGCCCCTGGCACCGCCGCTGACGATGGTGAAGCCCTGGGCCGCCAGCTCAGCGGCCAGCGTCTCGGCGGCATTCAGGCCATAGGGGCTGGCCTTGCGGGAGCCGACGATGGCGATACTGCTGCTGTCGCGCTCCATCGTCCCCTGGCAAAAGAGGACCAGCGGCGGCTGGGCAATGAAGGGCAGCCAGCTGGGGTAATCGTCGTCCCACAGGGCGACGGGCCGGACGCCATAAAAAGACAGCCTGCGCTGGAAGGTATCCCAATCAAAAACATCTCGTTCTTGCCTGAGCTGAGAAAAAATCTTGGCCGGAAGCCCCGTCCGGCGCCGCAGGTCTTCATCCCAGACGGCACCCCAGGCCTGGCTGGGCGAGCGGCAGACGTCGAGGAGGGCCTGCAGGCGGCGGCTGCCGCAGCCCCTGAGGGACTGGAGGGCCGCTGCGTACATCGTTTCCTGTTCCACCTTCATCCCCCCTTCATGGCTGGTGCATCTTATTGCGGTAACTGATGGCTTCGGCCACGTGATCCTTGGCGATGACCGGTTCTTTGGCCAGGTCGGCAATGGTCTGGGACACTTTGATGATGCGGTCGTAACTGCGGGCACTGAGGCGCAGGGCGTCGAAGGCCTCACGCAACAACTGCTGGGCCGCCTCGGTCAGCTGGCACGTGGCCCGTATCTCCCGGTGGCCCATATGGGCGTTGCAGGTACAGCCATAAGGAGCCAGGCGCTCTTGCTGGCGATGGCGCGCCGACAGGACCCGCGAGCGGATGGCCGACGACGGTTCGGCCCGCCGCCGGGCCGTCAGTTCCCAGTAGGCCGGCCGTTCGACGCGGACGTGGAGGTCGATGCGGTCCAGGAGAGGGCCGGAAATCTTATGGGTATAGCGGCGTATCTCGCTGTCCGAACAGGTACAGCCTTCGTCGAAGCCGTAGCGGCCGCAGGGGCAGGGATTCATGGCCGCCACCAGGACGAAGCGCGACGGATAGGACAGGGCCGCCTGGACGCGGGCAATGTGGACGACGCCGTCTTCCAGGGGCTGGCGCAGGACTTCCAGGACCGACCGGGGGAACTCCGGCAGTTCGTCGAGGAAGAGGACGCCGTGATGGCTGAGGGTCACTTCGCCCGGCTTGGGGATGGACCCGCCGCCGACGAGGCCGGCCATGGAAATGGTGTGATGAGGACTGCGGAAAGGCCGCTGCTGCAGGAGCCGCCCCTTGCCCAAAAGACCGGCGACGCTGTATATCTTGGTCACTTCCAGGGCCTCGGCTTCGCTCATGGGCGGCAGGATAGTCGGGATGCGCTTGGCCAGCATGGTCTTGCCGCTTCCCGGCGGGCCGATCATGAGGACGTTATGGCCGCCGGCTGCGGCGATTTCCAGGACCCGCTTGGCTTCGGCCTGGCCCTGGACTTCGGCGAAGTCGACGTCATAGTCCAGCTGGTCCGACGCCAAGGGTTCCGGCCGGGCCGCGTCCAGCGGCTTTTCACCGGTCAGACAGGCGGCGACGTCGCAGAGCGTATCGACACCGTAGACCGTGAGGTCCGGACAGAGCAGGGCTTCGGCGGCATTGTCGCGGCTGACGAAGACCGTCTTCATCCCCTGGGCGGCCCCTTCCAGGACCATGGGCAGGATACCGTTCACCGGCCGGATGCGCCCATCCAGGGCCAGTTCCCCCATGAAGAGGCATTTTTCGCAGGCCTCTTCGGGAATCTGGCCGCTCGACACCAGGATGGCCACGGCCAGGCTCAAATCCAGGCCGGACGTGTCCTTCTTCAGGTCAGCCGGCGCCAGGTTGACCGTCAGGCGGCGCATGGGAAATTCATAGCCGCTGTTCTTGACGGCAGCCCGGACCCGCTCTTTGGCCTCTTTCACCGACGTCGAGGCCAGGCCGACCAGGTCGAATGACGGCAGGCCGTTGGAAATATCCGTTTCGACGGCGATGACGTGGCCGTTCAGGCCCAGTGTCGCCGCCCCATAAATGCGCGCGAACACGGCGTCACCGCCTTTCGGCCAGGAAGGCATGGGCAATGTGGCGGATGCCAGGCTGTCCGTTATCCCCTGGCCAGACTTCGATGACGTCGAACCGGCATGGCCGCTCCCAAAGATCGAACTGGGCCAGATAAGCCGAGGCCACGCGGGTGATCTGACGGCGCTTGCGCTTCTCGACGGCTTCGCAGGGCAGGCCGTAAGAGCCTGTCGTCCGCGTCTTGACTTCGATGAAGACCAGCGTATGACCGTCGTCGGCGATGATGTCGATTTCTCCCAGGCGGTTGCGGTAATTACAGCAGCGCACGTGATAGCCCTTTTCCTGGCGCACAAAGGACAGCGCCGCTTGTTCTCCATAATAGCCTAATAGATTCTTCTCCATGGCGATTCCCCTTTCTCAATGTATCCGATTACGTCCATCGTAGGCGAGAAAGATTAAAATTACATGAAAAAAAGACCCTTACGGGTCTTTTTTCATGAGAAGAAGATTAAATTTTGTGGATCATCAGGAAAGCGACGACGCCGGCGAGCAGGACGATGGCGATGATGCGGGTAAGGGCCGACGCGGTAATCGTCACCTGGCGCTGGGGCTTCCGTCTCCGCTGCCGTTCACTCATACGCCAGGCCAAGCCATTTCTTTGCCGCCTAAGATGTGGGCGTGCATGTGATGGACCGTCTGGCCTGCTTTTTCACCGGTGTTGAAGACGACGCGGAAGCCGTCTTTATCAAGGCCCATGACCTGGGCGACTTTCTGGATAGCATAGAGCATCTTGCCAGCGACAGCGGCATCGTCCGGCGTCAGGTCGGCGATACTCTGGATATGTTTCTTGGGGATGACCAGGACGTGGACCGGAGCGACCGGATTGATGTCCTTGAAGGCGAAGAAATTATCGTCTTCCCAAACTTTCGTGCTCGGGATTTCCCCGGCGATGATCTTGCAGAAAATGCAGTCTTCCATGATAAATTCCTCCTTAGGTAGGTGTACGTAGGGGCCGGCCTGAAAGCCTTTCTGGCCCACCAGACCGTCGTAATCATGCAGGCAGAATGCGTTCATATTCCGGACGGGCTCGCCACGTGCGAGCCCCTACAAGGGTTAGGGGTTAGCAGCCAGCAGTTAGTGGTTAGTGGCTCGCAGGTCGAAACCACGAGCCACTAGGCCTCAGGCCGAAACCACGAGCCACTAACAACGCGCTTCCAGCTTCTGCCCGTCAGTGCCGATGAGGGTGACTTCGACGACGGTGCCTTCGGCATGAGGCGGAAGATTTTCGACGACGGCCCGTTCATAGTTCTCCGTAAAGCCTTCGCCTGTCGTGCCGTCTTGTTTTTCGATGAGGACCGAGGCCTTCTTGCCGACCAGGGCCGTCAGGAGCGCCGCTTTCTGGCGGGCCGACAGTTCATTGACGAGTTCGACGCGCCGTTTCTTTTCCGCCGTTTCGACTTGGTCCTTCATATCCGCTGCCGGCGTCCCCTTGCGCTGGGAATACGGGAAGGCGTGGATATGCGAGAAAGAGAGGCGTTCCAGCGTCGCCATGGTGTCCTCGAAGAGGGCTTCCGTTTCGCCGGGAAAGCCCAGGATGAGGTCCGTCGAGACGGTCAGGCCGTCGATGCGGCTGCGCAGGCGGGCGATGAGGTCCTCGTATTCAGCCACCGTGTAATGGCGGTTCATGGCCTTCAGAATCGGGTCCGAACCGGACTGGAGGGGCAGGTGCAGATGCGGGCAGATGCGGTCCGAGCTGTTCATGACGTCGATCATGTCGTCGCCGATTTCCAGGGACTCGATGGAACCCAGGCGGATGCGGGCCACGTCGGTTTCCTTGACCAGGCGGTCCAGGATGTGGGCCAGCGACGGATGGTCGTCGAGGTCGCGGCCATAGGCGCCGAGGTGGATGCCGGTCAGGACGATTTCCTTGAAGCCCGCTGCGACCAGGCGGTTGGCTTCAGCGACGATGGCGTCGGGCTGGCGCGATTTCAAAGCGCCCCGCGTATAGGGAATGATGCAGTAGGAACAGAAATTGTTGCACCCTTCCTGGATTTTCAGGTCGGCCCGCGTGTGTTCCACTGCCGACGGATAGAGGGGGATTTCCTCGAATTCGTCGTGGCGGCGCACGTCGTGGACGGCCGTGATGGCTTCGTCGTCTTCGTCGTGCAGGAGTTCGCGGACAATGGATACGATGCGCTTGCGTTCATTGGTCCCGACGACGGCGTCGACTTCGGGCATGGACGTCAAAAGCTCCGGGTCGAGCTGGGCATAGCAGCCGGTGACGATGACCTTGGCCGCATCGTTGCGCTTCTTCGTCCGCCGGATGAGCTGGCGCGATTTCTTTTCGCCGACCTGAGTGACCGAACAGGTATTGATGACATAGACGTCGGCCGGGCCATTGAAATCGGCTTCCGTGAAGCCTGCAGCCAGGAAGAGGCCGCGCATACTGTCCGTATCGTACTGGTTGACACGGCAGCCAAGAGTGGCAAAAGCGATAGTTGGCATTACTTGAATCCTCTTTCGTACATAATGATAGACAGGGCCGCCAGCGACGCCGTTTCAGCGCGCAGGATGCGGGGCCCGAGAGAGACCGTGCGGCACCACGACAGATGCTGCGTGGCATAGGCGATTTCTTTTTCGGCATAGCCCCCTTCGGGACCGATGGCGATGACGACGTCGCCGGTACGCACGTCGTGGCAGGCTTCCGACAAGGGCGCCGTTTCCTGTTCATAAGGAATGATGAAGCGCGTGTCGGCATAGGCGTCGACGAGTTCCGTGAAGCTCATGACCGGCGCCACGTCGGGTACGTCGTCGCGGCCGCATTGCTTGGCCGCTTCCAGGGCCAGGCGCTGCCAGCGTTCGAGCCGTGCCTGCCGCCGTTTATCATCTAATTTTACTACACAATGCTCCATTTGTACAGGAACGATCCGCCCGGCGCCGAGTTCCGTCGCCTTCTGGACGACCCAGTCGAACTTGTCGCCCTTAAGGAGCCCTGCCGCCAGGATGACCCTGCCGTTGGACGACGGCCCGTCGGAAATCTTGCGCGCCGGCGTGAGGTACGCCGAATGGCCTTCCATGCGGGTGATGAAACATTCATAGGTCGCACCGGTGCAGTCCGTGACGTTCAGCGTATCGCCGACGGTATGGCGCAGGACGACGACGACGTGATGGGCATCGTCGGCAGACAATTCAAAGGTCCCGCAAATGGGGAAATCCGTGAAAATCTTACGCATAGTCTCACCTCTTCATCTGGACGGCATACCAGCCGCTGCGGAACTGTTCATCGACCCAGGTGAAGCCGACGGCAGCGGCAGCGCGGCGCACTTCGTCGATGCGTTCGTCGATGATGCCGCTGGCAATGAGCGTACCGCCTTCCTTGAGATACGGCGGCAGCGTCGGCAGCAGGGCCAGGACGGCATTGGTCACCAGGTTGGCGACGACGACGTCGGCCTTTTCCCCCTGCGGGATGGCCGCCAGGAGGTCGCTGTTGGCGATGGTCAATTTGTCTTCGACGCCGTTCAGTTTGGCATTGACCGCAGCCTGCTTGACGGCGACGCCGTCGAAGTCGACAGCCGTCACGTGGGATGCGCCCAGTTTGGCGGCGGCAATGGCCAGGATGCCCGTGCCCGTGCCGATGTCAAAGACCGTATCGCCGGCCTTCACCGTATCTTCCAGGTACTGGACGCACATGCACGTCGTGTCGTGGAAGCCGCTGCCGAAGGCCAGGCCCGGATCGATGGAAAGGACGTCTTCGCCGTCAGCCGGACGGGCCGGTTCCCACGCCGGGGCCGCCCAGAAATGGCGGGAAATCTTCTTGGGATGGAAGTGTTCCTGCCAGGCAAAGAGCCAGTCCTTATCGTCAGCTTTCTTTTCGACGACCTTCCAGTCGCCCAGGTCGACACCCCGTTTTTCCAGGGCGCCCATCTTTTCTCGTATCGTTTCCACAAGACCTTCCTGTGCCAGCGGGAAATACGCCGTAATGCGGATGCGCCCTTTGTGGTCCGGGTGCTCGTCGTCGATGACCGAGCCATTGCTTCCACATTCAAAAACAAGAAGGGCCACCAAATCGGTGGCCGTTGGGGAAACGAGCAAATCTACTTCATTCCATTGCATCGTTCATACTCCCTTTATCTTTACAGATCTTCTTTTAACTTACTCCAAAAACTCTTCTTGGTCTTCTTCGTATCTTTCTTGTCGCTCTTCGCGCTCGTGGCGTCACCGTCGGCCGGTTGTTCAGCCGGCTTTGGCTCCCCCACCCACGTTTCGCCGCCAGCATAGGCGAATTCCCGCAGGAGTTCCTTCTGTTTGGCGTTGAGGTGCGTCGGTACGGAGACCGTGACCTGGACGTGGTGGTCGCCACGGCGGTTCTTGGACCCCAGGACCGGTACGCCTTTGCCGCGGATGCGGAAGACCGTCCCCGTCTGGGTGCCGGCCGGGATGGTCAGTTCGATCTTGCCGTCCAGGGTTTCGACGAGGATCTTCGATCCCAGGGCAGCCTGGGCGAAGGAAATCGTTTCCTGGGACAAGATGTCGTTGCCTTCACGGGTGAACTTGGGATCGCGGCGGACGAAGATATAGACGTACAAATCGCCGTGACCGCCGCCGCGGACGCCCGGTTCGCCTTCACCGGCTACGCGCAGGCGTGCGCCGTCGTCGACACCGGCAGGGATCTTGATCTTCAGTTTCTTGCGGACCTTGACCGTCCCTGTGCCATGGCATTTCTTGCACTTGTCATGGATGATCTTGCCTGTGCCGCCGCAGCGGGAACAGGTGCGGACATTGACCATCTGGCCGAAAGGCGTGTTCTGGACGACGCGCTGCTGGCCTGTGCCGTGGCAGTCCGGGCAGGTATCTACCTTGCTTCCCGGTTCGGCACCGTTGCCGTGGCAGTGATCGCACGTTTCTTCTTTCGGGACCTGGATTTCCATTTCCGTACCAAAGGCAGCCTGTTTAAAGGTAATGTCTACGTCGAAGCGCAAATCGGCACCGCGCTGCGGGCCATTGGCCGACTGACGGCTGCCCTGGCCGCCGAAGAAGGAATCAAAGATATCTTCAAAGCCGCCGAAGCCCTGGCCGCCCTGGCCGAATCCGCCAAAGCCGCCAAAACCTCCGCCGAAGCCGCCCTGGCCGAAACCGGCACCGGAACCGGCAGCATTGCCGTTCTGGAATGCTGCCGGACCGAACTGGTCGTACTGGGCGCGTTTCTGTTTATTCGACAGGACGCTGTACGCTTCGTTGATTTCCTTGAATTTTTCTTCTGCTGCCTTCGGGTTGTCCGGGTTGCGGTCCGGATGGTATTTGAGCGCTAATTTTTTAAAAGCTTTCTTGATTTCTGCGTCGCTGGCGTCTTTGGGAACGCCGAGGACTTCATAATAATCTCTTTTACTCATGTGGGCAGCCCCTCTTATCTATCTTACTTCTTGTCATCGTCGACTACCGTGTAATCGGCGTCGACTACTTTTTCATCTTTCTGGCCATCGCTCTGGGCCTGCTGTGCACCGGCCTGGGCACCGGCTGCCTGCTGCTGAGCCTGCTGGGCAGCGTCTGCGTTCTTGTACATTTCGCTGGTCAGGTCATAGAGCGGTTTGGTCAGGGCTTCGGAAGCGGCTTTGATCTTATCCGTATCGTCAGTCTTCATGGCTTCTTTCAAGGCAGCGATCTTATCCTTGATTTCCGAAACTTTGGAAGCGTCGGCTTTGTCGCCCATATCCTTGATGGTCTTTTCGGCCTGGTAAATGAGGGAGTCAGCGTTGTTCTTGGCTTCGATGGCTTCTTTACGTTTCTTGTCTTCCGCTTCGTGAGCAGCGGCTTCTTTGACCATGCGGTCGATTTCGCTCTTGTCGAGGCCCGACGAAGATTTGATGGTGATCTTCTGTTCCTTGCCTGTGCCGAGGTCTTTTGCCGAAACGTTTACGATGCCGTTGGCGTCGATGTTGAAGGTGACTTCGATACGAGGTACTCCACGGGGAGCAGCCGGGATGCCAGTCAGTTCAAAGCGGCCGAGGGTCTTGTTGTCGGCTGCCATTTCACGTTCGCCCTGAAGGACGTGGACGTCAACAGACGGCTGGTTATCGACAGCTGTCGAGAAGACCTGGCTGCCGGAAGTCGGGATGGTCGTGTTGCGGTCGATGATCTTGGTGAAGACACCGCCGAGGGTTTCAATGCCCAGAGAAAGCGGCGTAACATCGAGGAGCAGGACGTCTTTGACATCGCCGACGAGGACACCGGCCTGGATAGCTGCGCCGATGGCGACACATTCATCGGGGTTGACGCCTTTGCTCGGTTCTTTGCCGAGGATGGATTTGATGGCATCCTGGACGGCCGGGATACGGCTGGAACCGCCGACGAGGATGATCTTGTCGATTTCGTCGATGGTGTAGCCCGAGTCAGCGATGGCTTTCTTGGTCGGTTCCATCGTAGCCTGGACGAGGTCTTCCGTCAATTCGTTGAATTTAGCACGGGTCAAAGTCAAATCGAGGTGTTTCGGGCCCGTAGCATCGGCCGTGATGAAGGGCAGGTTGATGTTGGTCGAGAGGACCGTGGACAATTCGATCTTAGCTTTTTCAGCAGCTTCCTTGAGGCGCTGTTCAGCCATCTTATCCTGCGAGAGGTCGATGCCCGTTTCTTTCTTGAATTCGCTGATCATCCATTCCATGACTTTGTTATCGAAGTCATCGCCGCCGAGGTGCGTGTTGCCGTTGGTAGCCTTTACTTCGAAGACGCCGTCGCCGAGTTCGAGGATAGACACATCGAAAGTACCGCCGCCGAGGTCGAATACGAGGATCTTGCCGTCGCCGCCTTTATCGAGGCCATAAGCCAGGGCTGCTGCCGTCGGTTCGTTGACGATACGGAGAACGTCGAGGCCGGCGATCTTACCAGCATCTTTGGTAGCCTGGCGCTGGCCGTCGTTGAAGTATGCCGGAACGGTGATGACGGCCTGGGTGACTTTTTCGCCGAGGTAGCTTTCAGCGTCTTCCTTCAATTTCTGAAGGATCATAGCAGAAATTTCCTGCGGTGTATATTTCTTGCCCTGGATGTCTACGGTGTAGTTTTCACCCATGTGGCGTTTAATGGACGAAATGGTGTTTTCCGGGTTGGATACGGCCTGACGTTTTGCCAGCTGGCCGACGAGGCGTTCGCCCGTCTTGGAGAAGCCGACGACAGACGGTGTGAGGCGGGAGCCTTCCGTATTCGTGATGACCGTAGGTTCGCCGCCTTCCATGACAGCTACTACGGAGTTTGTTGTACCTAAGTCAATACCAATAACTTTACTCATAAAAGATTCCTCCAATCTTATTTCAAACGATGATTAACCGTTGAATGCAACTTTGACCATGGCCGGACGCAGCGTCTTGTCGCCCAGGAGATATCCTTCCTGGAGGACTTCTACGACGACGTCGTCATCGTATTCGTCGCTGGGCACGCGCATGACGGCCTGATGATAATTGGGGTCGAAAGGTTTGCCGACAGCATCGATCTTGGTGACCCCTTCCTTTTCCAGGACGCCCAGGAGCTGTTTGTAAATCATTTCATAGCCGTCGATGAAGGATTTCACATCATCGGCCACCTTATCCTGCGGGACCTGCAAGGCCCGTTCGAAATTGTCGATGACCGGAAGGATGTTAGTGATGACGTCCATCTTGACGACTTCTGAAATCTGGAGCTTTTCAGCCGCTGTGCGTTTCTTATAGTTAGCAAAATCTGCCTGGAGCCGGACGAACTGCTGCTGGAGCTTGACGGCCTTGTCGGCTTCCGCTTTGGCAGCAGCGTCTTTGGCATCCGGTGCCTTTTTATCGGCGCCTTCATCTGCCGCGGTTTCCTTGGCTTCGTCTACCTTTTCCTTAGCAGCATCTTCGGCGACTTTTTCCGCGTCTTCTGCTAATACGGTATCTTTTTCTTCTTTATTTTCTTTCTTACTCATGTCTGTGTACCCCTCCCTACTTATCGTCGTGGTAATGTGCTAGCATATGTGTCACATGCTGTTTCATAAAGTCCAAAAGACCGATGATCTTGGCATACTCCATACGAGCCGGTCCCAAGACGGCCAGCTTGCCGAGGACTACATCATGGTCGGTAAAGGTCGCTTCAATGATGCTGCAATCATTGATAGGCGACAATTTCGCTTCTTCGCCGATGCGGACCGTCACGGCCCCGCCTTCGCCCTCGTCGTGAAGGAGATTGGCGACGACATCCTGTTCTTCCAGCATGGTAAAGAGGCTCTTGGCCTTGTCGACGTCTTTGAACTCCGGCTTGTTCAGGAGCTCCATGGTCCCGCCTTTGTAGAACTGCTGGTCTTTGTGGAAGGCCCGTCCCATGGCCCGGAAGGCCAGGCGGTACAATTCGACGTCGTCGACGATGGTCTCGTGAAAGGCTTCGATGGCCTTTTCATCGATATGGTCCATGGCCGTGCCGGCCAGGTAGTTGGTCAGCCGCTGGGCGATGATGTTCAGATCGTCCAGGCTGGCACCGGCCGGTTTGGGGTAAATGCAGTTCTCTACCTGTCCCGTATCGGTGACGACGATCATGATGGCCCGGCGGTCATCGAGCGGTAAGAAGCGGATGTACTTCAACTTGGAATTGAGCCGCTGTGACGCCATGACCAGGGTGACGTTGTGAGTGATCCTGGCCAGTAACTTGGCCGTCGACTGAAAAATCTGGTCGACGCTGCTCACTTTGTCCTGGAACCAGGCGCGGACGAATTGCTTTTCTGCGTCCGTGATCTTCGTCGGCTTGAGCAGGCAGTCGACGTAGAAGCGGTATCCCTTCAGCGACGGGATGCGGCCGGACGATGTGTGAGGCTGTTCCAGGTAGCCCATCATTTCCAGATCGAACATTTCGTTGCGGATCGTCGCGGCGCTGACGCCTAAGTCATACTTGCGGGCGATCGTTCTCGACCCGACAGGTTCGGCAGAGGAGATGTAATCCTGAATAATGGCTTGCAGTATTTTCTGTTTTCGTGCATCCAAATCCATCGTACTCACCTTCTGCTCATTTGACCATTTTTCGTGGTCTGACTATTTGACTTCTAAGACTATATATAAGATAGCATGGAGAATATGTTTTGTCAAGAGAATATAAGTCAAAAAGTCAAATTAGTTGTAAAAAAAGGAGCTGCCGCACATGCGACAGCCTTTTTTCTGTAGGGGCGCCACGTGGGGCGCCCGCTCATCCCCATCGGTCCACAAGTATCTCACATATACTCGGCGGGCTCGCCACGTGCGAGCCCCTACAGTGAAATTCAACCTCTCCGGCCCTTTCGGGCCACCTCCAGCCCGGCTCTCCGTTTTGGCAGCCGTCCTGCGTTTCCCTGCGGTCAACGCCTGACGGGCCAAAAAGGGCCTATCAAGGGAGGCTTTACGAGCCACGAACCACGAGCCACTAGCCACTAGCCACCAATCTCTTTCAACGCTTCGATGGCGTCGAGGTTGCCTGTGACGGCGGCTTTCTGGTACCAGGCTTTAGCCTTGGCCGTGTCGACGGCTACGCCCAGGCCTTTGGCGTACATGTCGCCCAAGTAGACCATGGCCGGTGCGCCGACGTGGTCCGTGCGCTGAGCCGCTTTTTCGTAGAGGCTCCTGGCCTTGGCATAATCCTGTTTGACGCCCTTGCCCTGTTCGTAGCACTTGCCCAAAAGATACATACTGGTCGTATCGCCTTTCTGCTGGGCCTTGTCGTACCACTGGGCAGCCTGGGCATCGCTCTGTTTTTCGCCCAGGCCGTTAGCGGCCATGAGGCCTAGGTAACGGCCGGCCTTCATGTTGCCGTCGTTCCAGGCCTTCTGGAAACATTCGCGGGCGACGTCGTAGTCCGTCGCACCGTCCTGGCCGTACAAGTAGGCAATGCCCGTGTTGAGCAGGGCTTTGCCCTGGGGGCTGCCCTTATGGGCGCCGTCCTTGCCGGGCTGTTTGGCATCCATGCCGGCCGGTGCCTTTTTCTTCAGGACATCTTCGGCCTTGGTCTGTTCAAAGAGCCAGTCCCGGATGCCTTCGATATTGTAGGCAAAGGACCAGGTATACATGTGGCTGCCGTCCTTGAAGACCGTATAGTTGATGGGTGCCTGCTGGTCTTCCATGACCCGCATCATCTGTTCAAAGACAGGCGTACCGCCCGTGCTGTCCCACATGCGGCTGCGGGCGACGACAGCGCCGTTCTTTTCCCACAGGGCCGTCGCTTCATTCATGCCCGGAAAGGCCTTGCTGTCGCCCTGGCAGACGGTGATCCAGAGGTTCTTGTCCTTGAGTTTTTCCATTTCCTGCGTATCCCACTGGCAGGCGACGAGGTACTGGCCGGCAAAGAGTTCCGGATAGGCGTCGCTGATGGCGATGTTGGCCATGCCGCCCTGGGACTGGCCCGTCCCGTAGATGCGGTCCTTGTCGACGCGGTACTTATTGGATACATCCATGATGAGGTTCGTCACCAGGGTCAGGCCCTGGGTCCACTGGTGGGTATCGGTAGTCATCATGCCGATAGAACGGATGAGGTCTTCCGTATACTGCGGCGCCAGGACGATGGCCGGATGCTTGGCCTGTTCTTCCGGCGTCGCCCAGACGATGGCCCCGTTGCCCTGATAGAGGACGGCCTTGGGGTCGTTGATGTTGGCGCTGGCATCGGCGATGAAGACGACCATGGGATAGGTCTTGGCCTTGTCGGCGTCGTAATCTTTGGGCAGGTAAATATTATACGGCATTTCATAGCCTGTAGCCGGGTCCTTATATATATAAGTTTTAAAGGCATCCTTGACGGCATCGACGGTCTTGTCGGCAGCCAGGGCCGTCGTCGTCGGGCCATAAGCCGTGCCGTCCGTCGCATAGACCGTCCCGGTCTGGCTGACAGAAACGCTCAGGTCCGGTGCCTTGCGGTCGGAATACATGGGCGCGTCACCGCCGTTCAAGGCGTTGGAACCTTCTTTGCCCTTATCGTGGTGTTCCGCCCTGCGCTGAGCCTGGGAAGCTGCCGTCGGCAAGGGCGTAGCCGGATGGGCCAGGCTGACAATGACATAACGGCCCTTCTTGCCGGTCAGAGCCATTTCCGGGGCATCATTGGTATAGACCTTGTCGACGGTCTTGCCGGCGACAGTGAAATCCGACGCCTTCAGGCGGCTGGCGTCGATGGTCTTGGGATAATGAAGGGCCACAGCCGATACGCTTTCGCCATCGCCATAGACCGTACTCAAGGCCGTCACGTCGCGGATAGAAGATGGAGCCGCTGTCGCCGCTGCCGTCGCCGTCACGGCCGTCTGATCCAAGCCATCCACTGCCGGTGCGGCCCAGACAGGAGCCGTCAGGCTGAGGGCACAGCAGAGCACAGCCAGAGCGGGAATATATTTACCTTTCATGAAGAGGTCACCTCGAATTGAAATTTTTTTGCAATTTATTATACCACGCCTGGTTCGCCTTCCTGTGGCCGTTGTGACACAATTTTGTAAAAAGGCTAGTGGCACGTGATTCGTGGCTCATGGCTCGTGATTCGTGGCTCATAGCTCTCCTTATAGGAGAGCTGTCAGCAAAGCTGACTGAGAGGTTGCTCAACAGAAAAAGGCCTGCCGCATAGCGACAGGCCCTTTTCTATTAGGAGTCAAACAATGGAATTATTTACCTTCGAAAGTTGCTTTGCGTTTTTCGCAGAAAGCAGCCATGCCTTCCTTCTGGTCGGCTGTGGAGAAGCAGAGGCCGAAGACTTCAGCTTCATAAGCGATACCGGTTACGACGTCGCAGTTGATGCCGCGGTTGATGGCAGCTTTGGAGAGCTGTACAGCAATCGGAGCGTTCTTAGCGATCTTCTTAGCCAGTTTAACAGCAGCCGGCATTAATTCTTCCTGCGGGAAGACTTCGTTGACCAAGCCGATAGCTTTTGCTTTTTCAGCGTCGATCATGCCGCCCGTGTAGATGAGTTCTTTAGCGTGGCCGCGGCCGACGACACGGGTCAGGCGCTGTGTGCCGCCGAAGCCCGGAGTGATGCCCAGGCCGACTTCCGGCTGGCCGAATTTAGCGTTTTCAGCTGCATAGCGGATATCGCAAGCGCAGGAGAGTTCGCAGCCGCCGCCGAGAGCGAAGCCGTTGATAGCTGCGATGACAGGCTGCGGCAGGTTTTCGATTTCCGTGAAGACGTTCTGCCCGAACTGGCCCCATTCGCGGCCTTCAGCAGCGTTCTTGGAAGCCATTTCTTTGATGTCAGCGCCAGCGACGAAGGATTTAGCACCTGCGCCGGTGATGATGACGACTTTGATAGCTTTATCAGCTGCGATTTTTTCGACAACGTCCTTCAATTCGCTGACCGTAGCCTGGTTCAGGGCGTTCAGAGCTTTCGGACGATTGATGGTGATCGTTGCAATACCGTCTTCGACAGCAAAAAGAATGTTCTGGTAATCCATGAGAAAAACCTCCTAAATACATATAATAGTGTTAATAGTATAGTATAGAAATAGTATGTACAACAGGCTGCCCTCCCCAAAGGGACTCCTGCCAGTCAGACCGCCCCTGCCGGCAGGATAGGCGCACTGTCAATACGCGCATGAGATTCTAAAAATAATACGGGGTGTGAAAGTCACGCCCCGTATTCGATTAGCAGATCGCTAACTTATTTCGTGTAATCGTAGAAGCCTTTGCCAGTCTTACGGCCGAGGTAACCTGCCTGGACATATTTCTTGAGCAATGCGCAAGGACGATATTTCGGATCGCCGAAGCCTTCGTAGAGGACTTCCATAACGTGGAGAACAACGTCGTTACCGATAAGGTCGCAGAGAGCCAGAGGTCCCATCGGATGGTTGAAGCCGAGTTTGCAGACGTTATCGATGTCTTCTTTGGAAGCAACGCCTTCCATCAAAGCCTGGATAGCTTCGTTCAGCATCGGGATGACGATACGGTTGCCAGCGAAGCCCGGGAAGTCGTTAACTTTGACCGGTGTTTTGCCGAGGTCTTTCGAAAGTTTGTCGATCTTTTCATACGTTTCTTCAGAAGTAGCGATGCCGTTGATGACTTCGATCAATTTCATGACCGGTGCCGGGTTGAAGAAGTGCATGCCGATGACTTTGTCCGGGCGTTTCGTAGCTGCGCCGATCTGGGTGATAGCCAGGGACGAAGTGTTGGATGCGAGGATCGTGTGTTCCGGGCAGAGTTCGTCGAGTTCTTTGAAGATAGCCGATTTGATCTTCAAGTCTTCGATAGCTGCTTCAACGACGAGGTCGATGTCTTTCATGTTATCAGCCGTACGGGTTACGAAGCCAGAAACGCGAGCCATGGTTGCGTCTTTGTCTTCCTGGGTCATTTTGCCTTTGGAGACCTGTTTGGTCAGCTGTTTTTCGATTTTAGCTTTGCCGCCAGCGATGAATTCGTCTTTAATATCGTTTAAGACGACATCCCAGCCGTGCGTTGCGAAAACCTGTGCAATGCCAGAACCCATTGTACCTGCACCAATAACCATTACTTTACTCATGTTTAACTCCTCCTTCGTCGCGTGATTTTTTTCACTAGATTCTTCTAAAAAAAATCACGCACGTTCTAAATAAGATTCACTGCTTACACTGATAGTATACCACACTTCCCAAAAAAATCCACTAAAAAACGGCACTTTTTTCAATTTTTCACATTTATGACATGCATTTTATGCAATAATCAAGAAGTCAAATTACTCATTTGCATCATTCGATAGAATTATCTCATAGGTCTATGTGACGTTATGAACTTACGTCATGGGAAATACTTCTATTTTTCACAAAGTGCATGGGTAGGGATTCCCTTTGGGAATCCCTACCCGCAGGTCGCCGTTCGCAGGCCGCCGCGACATCAAAGATGTCGCATGTAGGGGCCGCCCCAAAGCCTTTCCAGCCCGTCAGGTGCTGACCAACGGGAGGCACAGGACAGCTGCTGGAACGGACAGCCGTGGCGGGCGGCCCGCTTGTGGGAATTCCGTTGTAGGAAGCCCGCAAAAAAGGCGCTGTCCCATGAAGACAGCGCCTTTTGAGTTTGAAGTTGAAAGTTTGATGTTTGATGTAGATAAACTATCATGAAAGGACAACCTCTCAGTCAGCTTCGCTGACAGCTCTCCTATGAGGAGAGCCGGACGGACCGCCCTTCGGATAGCGTTGTTCACGGGATTCAGGCGGGCCGCCTTATCAGAACGGCCCCTACGAAAAGCCCCAATCGGGGCCATTTTTACGAGTCGAAAGTCACCCAAGGCGATGCTGTCCCTTTGAGGCGCTGCCGTGCAACGGCATCCGTAGGGGCCGTCCCAGAGGGCGGCCCGCTACGCGCTGAGGGTATCCCGAAGCGTCGTTCTCATTTTGAGTCTGTCGCGGCGGGCCGCCGCATCTAAATCCGAAGCGGCCTGCGAACTGCGGCCTGCGAAAATGAATCACAAAGCGCCGTTCAGGGCTTTGAGCAGGTTTTCGCGTTTGTCATAGGCCCTGCGATAGGTAGCCGTATGGTTTTCGTCAGGTACGTAGGTGGCCTTGATTTCCAGCTGGCGCTGGAGGGCCTGTTTGAGGTCCGGTATGTCGCCTGCGGCATAGGCGGCGACGATGCAGTTGGTCGGGACGGCGCCGCCGGCGACTTTGAGGGTCACGACTTTCGTATCCAGCATGTCGGCCTTGATCTGGTTCCACAGTTCATCGCGGCTGCCGCCTTCGGTGATGGTCAGCTGGGTCAGGTCGATGCCGGCCTTGCGGTAGCGGTCGGTGATTTCCATATAGTCATAGCCGATGCCTTCGAGGACGCAGCGCCACATGGCGCCCTGGTCGGAGTCGAGGGTCAGGCCCGTGAAGGTCCCGCGGACGTTGGGATAGTCGCCGTTGCCGCCGGTCAGGTAGGGAATGAACATGGCCCCGTCGTAGCCGGGCTGATGGCGCCGGGCCAGTTCGTCCAGGGTCCCGTAGTAGTCATCGCCTTCTTCGCGGGCAATGCTGTCCTTGAACCAGCGCAGGGCCAGGCCGCCTGTGCGGACCATGCCCCAGTAGAAATACGTCCCCGGCAGGGTGCCGGAATTGAAGATGAGGTTGCTCCCCGGTACGGACAGTTCCGGAATGATGCCGTCCGTGGCGGCGCAGAACATGGCGCACGTCCCGGCGACGTCGACGGCGCGGCCCGCTTCCAGGATGCCGCTGCCCATCATGGATTCCATCGTATCGCCGGCGCCGGCGCAGATGGGGATACCTGCAGGGAAGCCCGTTTCCATGGCATCTTCTTCGCAGAGCCTGCCGATGATGTCCCAGGGCTTGACGATGCGCGGCATATAGCGTTCAGGGATGCCCAGGATGTCCAGCTGTTCTGGCGACCATTTCTTCTGGACTACGTCATAGCCCAGGCCCCAGCCGGACATGGCGCCCCAGTCGATGAAGGCGTCTTCCCCTTTGAGGCCGGCCAGGTGCATGAGGACGTACGGGCAGTTGTGGACGAACTTGACGCCCTTTTCCTGCCAGGCCGGGACGTTCTTCATGAACCAGCGGGCGAACATGGCCGGGAACATGATGTTCGGTTCGGCATTGCCCGTTTCTTTGCCCCAGATGGCCAGCTTCTGCGCCTTCAGGGCTTCCACGTCGTCGGCCGTGCGGCTGTCGAGATAGTTGACATAAGGCGTGATGGCGTTGCCGTCGGCGTCGATACCGGCGATGCCGCAGATGATCCCGTCGCCCATGATGGCCCGGACGTTCTTCACGTCCCAGCCCTTCTCTTCCATCTGGCGGCTGCACGAAGCCATGCACTGCTTGATGAGGCGGTAATATTCATCGACGTCCATCTGGACCCAGCCCGGCTGGGGGTAGGCCAGATGGGTCTTGGCCGTGTCCATGGCCAGGCAGTGCTGGTCTTCGTCGTAGACGGCGACTTTGACGCTCTGCGTCCCGGCATCGAAACCGAGGTAATACTTGTCACTCATAGGTAACACATCCTTTCCGTTCAGCCCCGGCAATCCTTTACCATCCCGCCAAGGCGGCTCACGAGGCCCGTCGTCGACTCGTTCGGTTTCGGGAAGCGGCGCAGGGCGGTCATGGCTTCGACATAGCAGAAGAACTCTTCCATAGCCGTCTCGATCTGCCCCAGCGTCTGGCCGTCGATGTGCTCGATGAGGGCCAGGTCGTGCTGTTCATAGCGGTTGATATAGCCGTAAAGCGAACAAAACGTACCGGGCCGCTTGGTATAGGAGCAGAAAAAGCAGTATTCCACCATGGCGTCGCACTTCTTGAGCGTATCCTGCCGTTCGACGCCGGCAAATTCCTGCCGTTCCTGGATGACGGTCTTGACCCAGCTGTTCAAGACGCCCTCAAAGAAAGCGAACAGGGACAAGAGGGCCGCCCGGTAATAGCGCCGGGCCAGGAACGTGCCCTTCTTGGTCCCCTTGTCCTGCTGCATGGCAGCCCGTTTTTTAAATGTACAATAATCCTTCCACAACTCTTCGTAAATGGAAGCATGCAATATATCCATATCACCATTATGGAAAATGGTGACATCAATCTTAGCCTTCATGAAATCGGCTACCCTCCTACTTGGATAACTTCAGGAAATCCGGGTCCTTTTCGGCCATGCGGGAGAGGATTTTCTCGTAGCCGCCGCTGCCGTAGACCAAACAGCGCTTGATGCGGCTGATAGTCGCCGTACTGGCGCCGGTCTTCTTAACGATGTCTTCATAGATATCGCCGGCCTTGAGCATACGGGCCACTTCCAGTCGGGCCGAGATGGCCTTCATTTCCTGAATGGTGCAAAGGTCTTCAAAAAATTCATAACATTCGTCGACACTCTTCAATTCCAAAATAGCACGAAATAACTGATCGTGCAAATGGTCTCGCAATTTTTCATTCACTGCCATGACAATCCCTCTTTCTAAGACAGATTCCTTTAGTTCGTTAAATACTAAAAACATTATACGGCACGAAAGTCAATCTGTCGAGGGCGTCTCCATCATTCACCCCAAATCGGCCAAATGCCAAACGGGATATCTACAGGATTCGCGCGGGCTCGCCTGCTAACTGCTAACGGCTAACGGCTAACGGCTAACGGCTAACTGCTAACCGCTAACCGCTAACTGCTAGCTGCTAACCGCTAACTGCGGCGCTGCAGGCGCCTACATGGCGAAGAGGTCGATCTGTTCATCTTCAGGCAAATCGCCGAGGCAGCCTTCCTGGCTCATGACGTCGACCAGGGACTGGGACACTTTGCCACGCATCTTGAGGTCGGCCTTGGAGCTGAACGGCGCCTGTTCGCGGGCCGATACGATCTGTTCGGCTACGTTGGCGCCCAGGCCGTCGATAGCCGTAAAGGGCGGCAGGATTTTGCCGTCGCAGATGGTGAACTTCGTCGCTGCCGAGCGGTTGATGTCGACATTCATAAAGGAAAAGCCGCGGAGGCTCATTTCCTTGGCCAGTTCCAGGGCCGAATAGAGGTCCTGTTCGATTTTCGACGCACTCTTGCCCTTGGCGGCGATTTCCTTCATGGCCCGTTCCTGCCCTTCCAGGCCGTGGATCATGGCCGACAGCTTGAAGGCCTTGGCGCGGATCGTGAAGAAAGCGCAGTAGTAAGCCAGAGGCTGGTTGATCTTATACCAGGCGATGCGGAAGGCCATCATGACGTAGGCCACGGCATGGGCCCTCGGGAAGAGGTAGCCGATCTTGTGGCACGAGTCGATGAACCACTGCGGAATGTGGCCGGCCTTGAGCTCGCCTTCGTAGTCCGTCGTCTTCTGGCCCAATTTATTGAGCTTGTCGATGCCCTTGCCCTTACGGACATTTTCCATGACCTTGAAACTCGTCTTGGGCTTGATGCCGTGCTGAATGAGATAGTTCATGATATCGTCACGCGTCGAGACGGCTTCCTTCAGGGGAACCGTCCCCGACGTGATCAGGTCCTGGGCATTGTTCAGCCAGACGTCGGTGCCGTGGGAGAAACCGGAAATGCGGACCAGTTCGGAAAAGGTCTTGGGCTTGGTGTCGACGAGCATCTGGCGGACGAAGGACGTGCCGAATTCCGGGATGCCCAGGCTGCCGACTTTCGAGCCCAGTTCTTCCGGCGTCACGCCCAGGGCCTTGGTCGAGCTGAACAGGCTCAGCGTCGCCGGGTCATCAAAGGGAATAGTCGTCGCCTTGATACCGGTCATATCTTCGAGCATGCGGATGACCGTCGGATCATCATGGCCGAGGATGTCGAGCTTGACCAGACGGCCTTCGATAGAGTGATAATCGAAATGGGTTGTAATGATGCCGCTGTCCTTCTTGTTGGCCGGATACTGGACGGGCGTGAAATGATGGACGTCCATATCACGGGGAATGACCATGACGCCGCCCGGATGCTGGCCCGTCGTATTCTTGATGCCCGTGCAGCCGGCGACCAGGCTGTTGACATAGGCGTCGTTGACCTTGATGCCCTTGGCTTCGGCCCACTTCATGACGTAGCCATAAGCCGTCTTGTCCTTGACGGCACCGATGGTCCCGGCACGGAATACGTTGTCCTTGCCGAAGAGTTCTTCCGTGTACTTATGGGCTTTCGGATGGTATTCGCCGGAGAAATTGAGGTCGATATCAGGGACCTTGTCGCCGTCGAAGCCCAGGAAGATTGCGAACGGGATGTTGTGGCCGTTCTTGTGGAGCGGCGTGCCGCACTTCGGGCAGACCTTGTCGGGCAGGTCGAAACCGCCGCCGACTTCGCCGTGCGTAAAGAACTCGCTCCACTGGCACTGGGGGCAGACATAATGCGGCGGCAGGGGGTTGACTTCGGTAATGTCCGACATAGTCGCCACGAAGGACGAGCCGACAGACCCACGGGAGCCGACGAGGTAGCCGTCGTCGTTGGAGTGCTTGACCAGCTTGTGGGCGATGTAATAGAGAACGCCGAAGCCGTGGCCCAGGATAGACGTGAACTCTTCTTCCAATCGGTCTTCGACGATCTTCGGCAGCGGATCGCCGTAGATTTCATGGGCCTTTTTATAACACATGTTCTTCAGTGCTTCCGACGAACCGGCGATCTGCGGGAAATAGAGCGTTTCCTTCGGTACCGGCCGGCAGTCGTCGATCATATCGTTGATCTTATTGGGGTTGGTAATGACCACTTCCCGTGCCCGTTCCTCGCCGAGGTAGGCAAATTCAGCCAGCATCTCGTCGGTCGTGCGCAGGTAGAGGTCGGGCTGGAATTCCGCATCCTTGAAGCCCTTGCCGGTCATGAGGATTTCCCGGTAAATCTTGTCTTCGGGATTCATAAAATGAGCATCGCAGGTGGCGACGGTCAATTTCCCCAAGTCATCGCTGAGCTTGAGGATCGTCCGGTTGATATCGCGCAGGCCTTCTTCATCGGCGACGAAGCCTTCGCGGACGAGGAAGCCGTTGTTGGTGAGCGGCTGGATTTCCAGATAGTCGTAGAACGAGGCGATTTTCTTCAATTCTTCATAAGGCAGCTTCTTCTGGACCATCGAGCGGACCAGCTCGCCGGCTTCACAAGCCGAGCCCAGGATGAGGCCTTCGCGGTATTCCGACAGGACCGCCCGGGGGATGCGCGGCCGGCCGCGGTAGATATATTTCAAATGGGAAATGCTGACCAATTTATAGAGATTGCGGATGCCGATCTGGTTCTTGGCCAGGATGATGATATGGTACGACTGGTCGATCTTGTCATCGAAGAGGTAGCCTTCCATGCCATAGATGACCTTGACGTTGTTGGTCTTGTCCGTCGAGATTTCCTGGAGCAGCGGGAAGGACTGGACGACGCCGTGGTCGGTGACGGCAACGGCCGGATGGCCCCACTTCTTGATGGTCTTGATGAGCTGTTTGACCGTGATCAGGGCGTCCATGTCGCTCATGACCGTATGCAGGTGGAGTTCGACGCGCGGCGTGGGATTGTGGTCTTCCCGTTCCACTGTACCGCCGTCGGCTTCCATCATGTCGTAGGCCATGAGGACGTAGTCGTTCTGGTAATTATCGTACTGGATATTGCCGTGGACCCGGACGTAGACGCCAGGCTTGAGCTTCTTGACCAGGTTGTCGTATTCTTCCGGCGTCAGCGTGTTCTTGCGGCGGAACTTGCCGCCTCCGCCCTGATTGCTGACGTCGAGGAACTTCTTGGCCGAAATGCCGTTGGTGCTGTCGGCCATCTGGAAGGTCAGGAGGATGCGCTTCGACTTGAGTTCCCGGAACTCGACCTTGACGACCTTCCCCTTGAGGATGACGTCGTTCTGTTCCTCGCCGAGGACGTCGTTGATGGCGACGGCATCGCCGCCAAAGGCCCGGCCCATCCAGACCCGGCTGTCGCCGCCGGTCTTGGTGCCGCTGGCCTTGCCGCCCGTCTTGGTACTGCCCGTACCGGACTGGGACGCCGACTGGCAGGCCTTCTTGTAATCTTCATCGGCGTACAATTCGTCGTCCACATCGTAAATGGAATCGTAGCAGTCTTCATGAGGAATCCCGTAGCCTTCCATATCATCAGTGGAAATATCGGCGACCTGGCGCAGCGGGTCGTTGTCAGGCACGGCCAGGGACATATCGCCGCCGTGAAAGACCGACGTCACCCGGTGTTCGACCGATACCGTCCCGTCCAGGCCCAATTTCCGGCTGACCCGGTCGCGGAGAAGATTCATATCGCCGATGGCATAAGGCGATTCCGTCCGGACATGCCAGGCATGACCGGCCAGATCGGCCGCAATCGAAGCGACCGTCACCGACCGCCCGCCGTCGACGGGGATCAAAATATCATTTTTAGGAACAATATGCCAGACTTTCATATATTTTCCTTTCTATAAGCGGGCCTGTCGCACAAAGTTTTTACCACCATGCGCGGTCCCTTTTACGTTATAGTTTGGAGTTTGCAGACAATGGCTTTAAATTTTAACCACTGAACTGGGACGGCCCCTACAGCCCTCCCCTGCTTCCCATCCATGGGTAGGGGCGTCCACGTGAGACGCCCGTCGCACACAGTGTGGGAACATTCGCTGCCTGTTGTTGAAATTCCTACAAAATCCAAACGGACTCACCCTCTACAGCGGTCCGTTTCAGCAGCCGTCCTGCCATTTCTTACCGTCATGACCTGACGGGCTCGCCACGTGCGAGCCCCTACTACATGAACCGATGAGTTACTCCTCGTCGGCCGTGTCGACCGCATCGGGCGACGGGACATTGAAGTCCATCATGTCGTGCGGTGCGTTGAGGAGCGGGTCCTGCGGTTCCAGGTCCGCCGTGCTGACGACTTCTTCGCTGTCGTCGCCGGGCGTGAGGATGATTTCATCATTCGGTTCATAATGGGACTCGATGGTATCGACATGGCGGTCGCCGTCGCTGTAAGCCACGGTCCGGCGGATAGTCACGTCATGGCCGTCGTAGCCTTCCTGCTTGCGCTTATCTTCGGTCACACTGTCATCGTGCTTCTTGATGACCTTATGGGGCAGGTTCTGGAGATGCGTCGTTTCAAAGGACACACTGCACGTATCGGCGTGATTGCCCAGGATATACGTCGTCACCGTATTCTGACCGGCGACGGTATAGACGCAGACCGGATGCTGGAAGGGATTGGTAAAGGCAAAATCCAGGCCGTCATCGGCAACAGTCGCATCCATGCCGACGGGCACATAAGCGGCCGGGGCGAAATGCGGTTCCCGGCTGGCAATGAACAGGCCGGCCCGCAAAGCCGCATTGAACAGGGTCGTACTGACCTGGCAGACGCCGCCGCCTGTCGACTGTTCGAGCTTGTTTTCAAAATACGACGGTGCCTGCTTATAGCCTTTGTCCGGTGTCCGCGTGCCGACATACTTATTGAAGGAGAAATCCTTCTGGGCCATGACGACGGCGTGGTTGAGGCGCTTCTGGGCCAGGCGGATGTTGACGTTGCGGTCCGGGTTGGTATCGTCGAAATGGGTCGTATAGTACGACAAGACCGTGTCGATATCCTTGAGGTCGTCGGCCTTGATGTCCGCCCCTTCCCGGCTGTCTACGGGGACGTCCAGCGTGTCCGTCTTACCCGTATGCAGTTCGGCCGTCACAGCGTTTTTTAGCTTATCCGTGTTGATGACGATGCGGTCCTTGGCATCTTCAATGGCGACGGTCTTCTGATCGTCCTTGACATAGGCATAGGCATTCTGCGGGTCCTTATCGTACTTATCGTGGACGTCGGCCAGGGCCTTATCCAATTTCTCATCGTCGACGGCAATGGCCAGGGGCACATCCTTGCCCTGCGTGAGCGTCGTCACCACATCGGCCACGCGCTGCCAGGGCAGGCCCCGGCGGCCGACGAGATGCAGTTCATCATCGATATAGCTGCGGTCCAACTTGGCTCCCAGTTCGTCCAGGTCCAGCGTCACATCGACGCCGTCCGCGGCCAGGCGCAGCTTGCGGTCTTCCGCTTCCTTCTCGTGGAGATCGAGATAATTGGTGATCTCGTCATCCGTCATATCGGCAATAGATTGCCCATTGAGGGTCACCATCTGTTCCGCCTTGCTCTGAGCCGCAAAAAAGCCGCCGAAACCAATCACACACAAGGCCAAGACAACAGCAGCCCGCTTCTTCCAGGACGGCGTGTCCTTTTCCGGAGGCAATCCATGCTTTTCCCGGTACCGCCGGCGATATTCCTTCATCCGTTCTTTCCGTGCTCGTTCTTCGTCAGTCACATTCTAACCTACCTTTACTTTATATTTCAATCGCCCCTGGCTCCCCTCATAGGGGAACTCTCTGTGTAGTTTGTGTAAATGCCATTGCGAAACGCCCTGGCTCCCCTCATAGGGGAGCTGTCAGCGAAGCTGACTGAGAGGTTCTCCCCTGCGGCCCCTACCTACAATACAAACAAATAAGGGGTCCCATATCAGCCGGCGACGCCGTGCCGCGGCGGATATGGAGCTGGAGCGTAAAAATTTGGCAAATACAACTTTCCAACTCCTCTATTTTCCAATAAGATGCCACTTTTTGCAAGTGGTATAAGACATATTTTACGCTGCGGCCCTTATTGATGGTCTGCAGAATCTGTTCACACTGGTGCTGGCCGGCATGGGCCCGGCGCAATTCCTTATAGGCCAGGAGCAGGCGCAGGCGCGACAACATATAGCCCGTATTCTTCAAAAAAGCATCTTGCCGGCTGAACAGGCCTTCCAAAAAAGGCAGGGTCTTTTCTCCATTGCGCCGCAAAAATTCATCCATAAAGGTGAAGAGATTCTTTTCCATCGTCCCGGCAAAGAGGTCCTGCAAATCGGTCACATCGACAGTTTTCCTGCTGTCGGGCACGGTGATGCACAATTTCTCCAGCTCCGAAAAGACATAGAGCAACGAAATATCGCCCCAGGTCTGGAACAGGGCCCGCAAATAGGCCACGGCCCGGCTGGTCAGGCGCTTGCCCTTCCCTTTCAAATAGTCCGTCACATAAGGCATGACCGTCTTTTCCGTCACCGCTTCGGCTGCCACGACGTCGGCCATGGGCTTCAGGGCCTTGAAAAAAGCACTGCCCGTATCCATCTTGCCCTTGCTATAGAACAAAAGACTGTTCTCGTCGCTGAGCCGCCGGGCCTCGTCCAGGAACCACTGCTCATCCTTGGTGAGCTTGCTCCGCGACCGGCCGCCGCGCTTGAGCGGCAGAAAGGGACAGTCATACCAAATCGTGACCGTCCCACTGCTAAAGAGACTCGACCCCTGGAAGGATTCGACGACCGTCGCCGCCACAGCATCCTTCTGGAAAGACTGGACCTCGGCTTCCCCGCCGGCCCGCTCGTGGGCAGCCGCCAGGAACCGCTTCCGACTCTCTTCCATGACATACGGTTCTGTCCCATAAATAATCATTATATGTTTCTTATATTCCATGACTGTTCCTCATTAAACGTAGAAATGCGCCACTGCCCCCGCCAGCGGTACAGACGGACCTGGCCGTCCCGGGATGGCGAAAAACAAGGCACACCGTAACCGGCCGCCGTCTCGCCCCACTCTATCAGGGCTTCATCGCTGCGGCGCGAGCCATAGACAATGGTCGCCATGGCCGATACGGGGAAATCCCGGCCATTCCAGCCCGTCAGGGACCGGAATTCCAGACAAAGCGGTCCTGCCGGAAAAGGCCTGGCCACCGACGCCAGACAGCGAAAAGGCACATCGCCGCTCCCCGTCCCGGACAGGAAGGTAAAATCCCGCCGCAGCAAGGCCAGCGTATGATCCGCCCCGTCGCCATCGACACGGCACTGGCGGAGCCGGAAGACGCCATGAGCCCTCAAAGCCGGCGTCACGACGACAGCTGCCTGGTCGGGATTGGCGAATCTAGACTTATTATACCATATATCGGCCGATTTATCTTCATGAATGACAGCCGTCACCTGGTCCCGTCCGGCATCGAGGACCAGGACACCCGGCCCGGATGGCCGCAGGAACCAGGCCGCTGCCAGACAGGCCAGCAAGGACGGACCCATGCGCCTGCGAAAAGAGGGGCAAAAGACAAAGACTACGGCCAGATACCAGGCCAGACAGGCCCACTTCGACGGCTGACCGGCCCAGAAGCGGCTCCCCGGCAGGGCAGCGATGAAGGCATTGCCCTTCAGGGCCAGGGCCATCAAGGGCTTGATGAGCCACAACACCATATCGGCAGCGCTGCCCCACAAGAGGGACAGGACCGACGCCAACAGGCCGAGAACCATGACCAGGTCCAAGACCGGTGCGACTAGGACATTGGCAACCAGAGAATAGACGGGAAAAGAAAAGAACGCCGAAAACAAGAGGGGCACGACCAGAATCTGGGCTGCCACACAGACAGTCAGGCAATCCCGCAAAAACGAAGGCAGACCCGCAAACCAGGAGCTTACGGGCCGCTGAAAAAGAATGATGCCTGCCGAGGCGCCACAGGACAGGCGGAAACTCAAGTCAAAACAAAGGTATGGGCTGTAAAGCAGCATCCCGGTCATAGCCAAGGCCAGGGCATGACCGGCCAGGTATTCGCGCCGCGCCGTCAGGCTCAAGGCACTGGCAGCCCCCATAAGGGACGCCCGGACGACAGGCGACGAAAAATCCGACAACGCGCCGTATAAGAAGAGAAAAGTCACAGAAATACAACACAAGCTGCGCGGCCGCAATCCCAGGGCGCGGCCCATGAGCTGGATGACGGCCAGCAGCAAAGCCACGTGGGATCCAGAGACAGACAGGATGTGAATCAGCCCGGTCGTACTGAACGATTCCAGCAGACCTGGCGGCAAGTCCTCGTAATGGCCGCCAAAGAGCAGACTAGCCAGTACCGGTGCATACGTCTCGCCAAGGATGACCTCATAACGCCCGGTCAAAGCCTGGCGCAAATCCTGCAAAAAGGCCTCCCAGCGACCTGGCGGAGCCGTCACGGCCATCTTTTCCCCATCATCGGCAAACAGCCGCAAGTAAATCGCTTTTTCCCGGTCGCGATGGAGGGCGTCGTACATGCCGTCATTTTTATAGTATGTCAAAGGCCGGCTGTCGCCAGTGACGACAACCGTACTGCCTACGACCTGCGGTTCCAGCAAAGTCACATAGATACAGCCGTTTCCAGGCTGTACGTCCGCTTCCCCGTCATAGGCATAGCGCCGGACCTGCATAATGTACCGTCCGACCTGTCCCTTTTCATTCGTATAGGTACTGCGCCGTTCTTGCAGCGTCCCTTCCACGGTCAGCCTGGCACCAGCTGCCTGATGCGGCAGGGCCTCGTAGCGCTCTGCCTCCAGCTGGAGACGGCCGGCGCCCAGACTAAGAGCCGCCAGGACCAGACAGACAACTAGGGCAATACGGCTGCGGGACCGGAAAAAGAATAGGCCCAGCAAAGACAGCAGGAACAAAGAAATCCAAAGGCTCAAAGCCAAAGAAAGCACATCTGCCAGGGTAATGCCCCCAGCCAGGGCCAGAACCAGGGACAGGCTGACCCATTCCGGTTTAACCTTTCCCATCATAAGCACACCAAATCTTTCAGCTTGGCGAACTTCGCCGGACCGATGCCTTTGACCTTCTGTAGTTCTTCGATACTGCCAAAAGAGCCGTGTTCCTGGCGATAAGTGATGATATTAGCCGCCATAGCCGGTCCGATGCCGGGCAGGTCCGTAAGGGCTTTCTCATCGGCTCGGTTCAAAGATACCTTGCCGGCTTCCGCCGGATTTTCGGGAATCCCCTGGAAATCATAGGGCACGTGGATATGGGCACCGTCTTCTGCGCGGTCTGCTAAATTGACGGCTCCCGTATCGGCATAGGCAATCATGCCGCCAGCTGCTTCTACGGCTTCGCCAGCCGTTTTCCCCGTTTCCAGCGCATAGAGGCCAGGATTCTTAACGGCTCCCGTGACATAGACAAAGGCTTTTTCCGGCAATGGCTCTTCTACGGCCGGCGGTGGCTCACTAAAAGCATTTTCAAAGTCAGGGGCGAATTGGAACAGGGCCACGCCCGCCAAAATCAGGGCCAAAACTACGAATTTCTTCATGACAATCCCTCCTATACATATACTGTAAGAATCTATATGTATAGTATGCCCTATTTTTTAACCCCTTTTCGAAAATTTAATCGTCCTTTAATCGAATTCGGCAAAATTTAATCTTTCTCTCATTTACCAGCTGCTCCTGGACTTCCAGAAGCTCTTGCGCAGCATGACCAGGAGGGTGAACATTTCCAGTCGTCCCAGGAGCATGGACAGGCAGAGGATGGATTTGGAGAAGACCGAGAGTTCGGCATAGGTACAGGTCGCACCGGTGATGCCGAAGGCCGGGCCGATGCAGCCCATGGTGGACACGCTGATGCCGATAGCGTCGAAGGTATTGATGCCGTCAAAGGTCAGCAGCAGGGCCCAGAGGGCGATGAACATCAGGTAGAGGAAGCAGAACTGGGCCGCCCGGACGACCGTATCGTCGCCGACGCGGTGGCCGTTGATGGTCAGGCCCCAGACCTGATGAGGATGGAGCTTGGCTTTGGCTGCCTGCCAGATGTAGCGCACCATGATGACGACGCGCGAGACTTTGAGGCCCGCTGCCGTCGAACCGGCACAGCCGCCGGAAATCATGAGCACCAGCAGGATGCCTTTGGAAAAGGGCGGCCAGCGGTCGTAGTCTGCCGAGACGAAGCCCGTCGTCGCGATGGACGCCGCCTGGAACGACGAATAGCGCAGGGCTGTCGGCGCCGATACGTCGAAGCCGTCCATGAGGTTGAGGCCGATGAGGACTGTCGCCGCGGCGATGATCAGCAGGTAGGCCTTGAATTCCGTATTGCGCCGCAGGACGTGCCAGCCCTTCTGCCAGGCCTGGTAGTACAGGCCGTAGTTGCCGCCCGTGAGGATCATGAAGAAGGTCATCCAGGCTTCGACGGCCGGGCTCTCGAAGTGAGCCGCACTGGCGTTGTACGTGGAAAAGCCGCCGGCTGATACCGTCGACAAGGCGTGGTTCAGGGCGCCGAGGAAATCCATGCCGCAGAGCAGGAAGATGACGAAGGCCGCCGCCGTGAAGGCCATGTACATGCGGAACAGGACCTGGGTCATATCGTGGAGCCTGGGCAGGACCCGCTCCCGCGTGGGCCCCGTCGATTCGGCGTTGTACATGTAGACCGTCGACTGGCCCGCTTCCGGCAGCAGGGCGATAAAGATGACGACGATGCCCAGGCCGCCGAGCCAGTGGGTCAGGCTGCGCCAGAAGAGGAGGCTCTGTGGCAGGACCTCCAAGTCGGGAATGACTGTCGCCCCGGTCCCGGTAAAGCCGGAAATGCTCTCGAACAGGCCGTCGAAATAGTTCAGGTAGCCGCCGAGGCAATAGGGCAGCATCCCCAAAAAAGTCGCCAGGAGCCAGCCCATGCCGGTGATGGCAATGCCTTCGCGCATGGTCAGTTTCTTCGTCCGCACGTGGCCATAGCGCAGGAAAGCCCAGCCAGCCAGGGCACAGACGACCATGGTGCCTATAAAAGCCGGCCAGCTGTCTTCGGCGAAAGCCAGGGCCATGAGCAGTGGCAGGCCCATGACGCCGGCCTGGGCCCAGGCGATTCTTCCTAAAAATTGACAGATTACGTGTAAATCCATAAGCGTCCCTTCAAAAAAATAAAATCTTTTTTATTATACCATGGCTGGCGAGGAAGCCGCAAAAAAACATATCATTCCATAGAATCTTATATATATGATATAATAAGAACTACTATTGAAATAACCGACCTATCTCGTCAGAAAGGATGACCTCCATGACTTATGATTATATCCAGGACTTATTGAATTTTATCCATCACAGCCCGTCGCCGTACCATACGGTCCAGGCCAGCCGGGATTATCTCGACCGGGCCGGCTTCCAGGCCCTGGCCCTGTCCGAAGCGTGGCAGCTGGCGCCGAACGGTGCCTATTACGTCCCCCTCTATGATTCGGGCCTCATCGCCTTCCGCACGGGTTCCGATGTGCGCCGCCACCTGCGCCTGAGTGCGGCCCATACGGATTTCCCCTGTCTGCGAATAAAATATCGGCCGGAAATCCGCCAGCACGGCTACCTCAAGCTGAACGCCGAAGTCTACGGCGGCCTACTGCGCGAATCGTGGCTCGACCGTCCCCTGTCCCTGGCCGGGACCGTGGCCCTCCAGGGCAGCGATGCCTTCCAGCCGGAAATCCGCCTCGTCGACGCAGGGAGGCCGATCCTGACCATTCCCCGCCTGGCCATCCACATGAACCGCCGGGCCAATGAAGGCGTCGAACTCAACCCGCAGAAAGACCTGCTGCCCCTCATGGGCCTGGACCAGCGCGAGCTGACGGACCATTTCTTCCTCGATTTCCTGTCGGAAAAATGCCGCTGCCTGCCCGAAGCCATCCTGTCCTGGGACCTGACGGTCTATCCCTATGAAGAAGGCTGCCGCCTGGGCTGGCACGATGAATTCGTATCGTCGCCGCGCCTGGACAATCTGACGTCGGTCCTGGCCTGCCTGACGGGCCTTGCCGAAACAGCCGCTTCCGACGGCCTCAACGTCGTCGCCCTCTTCGACAACGAAGAAGTCGGCAGCCAGACGAAACAAGGGGCGGACTCCCACGTCCTGCCGGACATCCTGCGCCGCATCTACCACGCCTTCGGCCTGACGGACGATGACTTCTCGGCCGACCTGGCCCGGGCCTTTATGCTCTCTGTCGACGTGGCCCACGCCATCCATCCCAACGTACCGGAAAAATGCGACGTCACCAACCAGCCCGTCATGGGGTGCGGCGTCGCCCTGAAGATCGCCAGCAGCCAGCGCTATGCCGGGGACGCCGCTGCCGTAGCTGTCGTCAAATCCCTCTGCCGCGAAAATGATATCTCCTATCAGGTATTCATGAACCGGTCGGACATCCCCGGCGGCTCGACCCTGGGTTCCCTGCTCTCAGCCAATCTCCCCCTGCGGGCCATGGATATCGGCATCCCCATTACGGCCATGCACTCGTGCCGGGAACTGATGGGCGCTGCCGACCAGGAAAGCCTGGTCCGCCTGATTCGTGCCTTTTTCAGCCATAAATAGTTTTTTATTCTATACTCTGTATACATCTATATGTTTTTATCAATATTTTTCTTAATTTAAGTATCATTTTTCGTCCCAATATTATACATTTTTAAGCATAATGCTTGCAAGTTCTTAGAATCATACGGTTGACGCTTTTTATCATCCATATTATAATGATTAGTGTATATTACATTGTGTTGTATAGTATACGAAATTGAATGTGTACAACAGAGACTATTGTGTACAGAAAGAGTGAACGCGCATGACTTTAGGACAAGAAATTAGATATTATCGCAAAAAAAAGGGCTTAACCCAGACGGCTTTCGGTGCCCTCTTTGGCATGTCCAAACAAGCCGTCTATTCTTGGGAAACAGGCCTCTATTCACCGGATATTTCAGTACTCCTGAAAATGGCTGATTTTTTCCAGATTCCCATCTGTATCCTCGTCGGCCGGCCGGGCATGTACTGCAAAGGCAGTGAAGAGCACGGCAACAGCTGCGACTTCTGTGCTTCCATCACCGAAGACGACAGCCACATCATCCGGGCCATCCATGCCTTGCCGCCGGAAAAACAGGAGGCCATTAAAACATTATTGAATATCAATGGCAAAAAATAAAGTGTTACAAAAAGAGGCTGTCGCATTAAGACAGCCTCTTTTTGAGTGGTTAGCAGCTAGCGGATGGATTTAAATTTAAAGTTCATGCAAATCCGATTCACAAGTATCTCACATAGGCCGGACGGGCTCGCCACGTGCGAGCCCCTACAAACGCTAGCGCCGTTTTCTGTAGGGGCGACCGCGTGGGGCGCTCGCTTCAGGATATGTATGATTTCTCGTTCCCACTGCTGAGAGAATCATCAAAATCCCTAACAGGTCGTCCGCATGAACTGTTCATGTAAACGGGTCATGGAATTCTCACATATGCCTCACGGGCTCGCCACGTGCGAGCCCCTACGAGCCACGAACCACTAGCCACGAGCCACTAAACCATGGTATGATGGAAGAAAAATGTAAAGGACGATGTTTTTTTATGGAATCTCTCATCCGCTCGGTCTACGGCCGGGCCGACGCTGAATATGTCATCAAGAAGTCCCGCTTCATCGCGACGGTCTGCGAAGTGAAATCCGAAGACGAGGCGGCGGCCTTCATCGAGGAAATGAAAAAGCAATACTGGGATGCCCGCCACAACTGCTCGGCCTACCAGGTCGGGCCGGACGGCCGTTTCCAGCGCTCCAGCGACGATGGCGAACCGGCCGGTACGGCAGGCCGTCCTATCCTGGAAGTCCTCAAGAAGCAGGGCCTGACCAATACGGCCATCGTCGTCACCCGTTATTTCGGCGGCATCAAGCTCGGCGCCAGCGGCCTCATCCGGGCTTACAGCCACGCTGCCGCCCTGGCCCTGGAAGCCGCGGATATCGCCGTCTATACGCCCTTCACGATCCTGACGGCGACTGTCGCCTATCCCCTGGTCAGCACGATGGAACGCTTCGTCCCCGACCACGGCGGCACCATTACCGGCCGGGATTTCGCCGCCGACGTGACCTTCACCATGGAAGTCCCGCAAAGCGGCAGCGACGCCTTTGCCGCCAGCCTGACCGACACGACCAGCGGCCGCGTCACCTGCCGGAAAACCGGCACCATCGTCAAGCCCGTGGTTAGTGGCTAGGGGCTAGGGGGCTAGGGGTTAGGGGCTAGATTCCTTTTACTCTATAAGTGTAGTACAGAGAGTTTGTAGTTCGCAGAGAGGACTTTAAATTCAAAACCATCCGCTAACCACTAACCCCTAAAAAAATGGCTTGTCGCTTAGTGACAAGCCATTTTCTCATGCTTTATACCCGGTCATGAGGTCGACGATGTTTTCCAGGGGGTCGCCGGCCCGGTAGCGTTTGAGATTATCTGCGGCGATGCGGACGATGTAGTCGTGTGTCGCCTGGAGATGATAGCCGCCGGAGATGTGCGGCGTAATGTAGATGCCCGGCGTCTTCCACAAGGAATCCGACGACGGCAGCGGTTCCGGGTCGGTGACATCCAGGGCAGCGCCGGCCAGATGGCCCTGGACGACGGCTTCCTGCAAAGCGGCCTGGTCGACATTGGTGCCGCGGCCGACATTGACGAAATAAGCACCTTTCTTCATGGCCGCAAAGCGTGCGGCGTCATAGATATGATACGTTTCCGGCGTATCGGGCAGGCACGAAGCGACGATATCCGCTTTTGCCAGGTATTCATTGAAATGGGCCATATCCCCCATTTCGTCGGCTTCCGGCGGTACGGCACCCTGACGACGGCGCAAGCCGATGACGTGTGCCCCCATGGCCTTGACGCGCTGGCCAAAGTTGCGGCCGATATTGCCAAAACCGACGACGACGACCGTCGCGCCATAGAGGGACGTGACCGGCCCTTCGTCGCGCCACAGGGCCTGATGCTGATTGTCATAGTAAAGATAGAGTTTCTTCATCATAGCCAGTGTCTGGGCCAGCATGTGTTCCGACAAGGCCAGGCCATAGGCACCGGTCGCATTGGTCAAGGTGACGCCGGCCGGCAGGATACCGGGCTTACAGTATTCGTTGGCACCGGCACTGTTGAGCTGGAGCCATTGCAGCTGCGAGGCCTTCTTCACCAGGTCAGGAGCGATATTGCCAATGATGACGTCCGCTTCATCCAGCGCCTTGCCGGCCTGGGTCCCATCACCGGGACAATAGCAAAAATCCGCTTCCGGAGCAGCTGTTTCCAGCCACTGTTTCTGTTTTGCATCGACATCCATGACAACTAAAATCTTCAAACGAATCACTCCCTATTGCTTTTTTTGTTTAGCGGCAATGCGTTTCACCGTTTCCAACGGGCATTGGGCAACGTGCGCAATGAATTCATAGGTCACGTCTTCCTTCAATAAGTTCCTGACGATCTGATCGACACTGCACCGTTCTCCGTCCGCATTGACGAATTGGCCCATTTTCCCCGCCTCCTCTGCCATTATAACACAATCGAGAGACCTGCATATATATTGCAACAAAAATCATCCTTCTTTCTTGAGGAGCCGCTGCCAGCTATTCGCAAGCCAAAAGATAGCAGCCGCCTATTTCTATTTCATTATAGCTTCTCAATAAAGAAAAAGATAGCACTCCATGATAGCTGTAACAGAACTGTGCAGGCCCGGTCATAATATGGCTGATGCGTCATAATCTATCTCACTGTTTTTTTCGGATTGACAAGCGCTATTTTTGTTCTATACTAATAGACAGAGTGTAATCGTCAAACGACCGCACGAAGGGGTACACCACCTTGGGTGTAAACTTTCGTGCGGCCGTTTTTTTGTTAGGAGGTCTTTTTCATGAAAGAAGCATCACAGATGCAGCGCGGCCTGAAGAATCGTCATCTCCAGATGATCGCCCTGGGCGGCGCTATCGGTACGGGGTTGTTTTATGGGTCGGCGTCGACTATTTCCCTGGGCGGGCCGTCGGTCATCGCAGCCTATCTCATCTGCGGCATCGTCATTTTCCTCATCATGCGCATGTTGGGGGAAATGGCCGTCGAAGAACCGGTGTCCGGGTCCTTCAGTTATTATGCCGACAAGTACTGGGGCCCTTTCCCGGGTTTCATGCTGGGCTGGAATTACTGGTTCTCTTATGTCATCATCAGCATGGCCGAATTGACAGCCGTCGGCATCTATGTCCATTACTGGCTGCCGGACCTGCCGCAATGGGTGACAGCCCTGGTCTGCCTCATGGCCATCACCTGTCTCAACCTGGTCAACGTCCGGGCGTACGGTGAAACGGAATTCTGGATGTCCTTCATTAAAGTGGCGGCCATCCTGGGCATGATCGCCCTCGGCGCCTGGCTCATCTGCCAGGACAGCCGGCCGTTCCCGCAAAATTTCAGCAATCTCTGGGATTACGGCGGTATCCTGCCTAACGGGATCTGGGGCTTCTGCCTGGCCATGGTGACGGTCATCTTTTCCTTTGGCGGCGTCGAACTGATTGGCATCACAGCAGGAGAAGCGGAAAATCCCGAACACTCCCTGCCCAAGGCCATCAATCAGATCATCTGGCGCATCCTCGTCTTCTATATCGGCACGATGGTCGTCATCATGAGCCTTTGGCCGTGGAACCAGATTGGCACGCAGAACAGTCCTTTCGTCCAGATTTTCACCAATGTCGGCTTCCCGGCAGCGGCCAATCTCCTCAACTTCGTCGTCCTGGCGGCAGCCATTTCCGTCTATAACTCGGCTATTTACGGTAATTCCCGCATCGCCTACGGCCTGGCCGAAGAAGGCAATGCCCCGCAATGGTTCAAGAAACTGTCGTCTCGGGGCGTACCGGTCCACACGCTCTGTCTCTGCTCGGGCCTGACCTTGTTCGTCGTCGCCGTGACCTATTTCTTCCCGGGAAAAATCTTCATGTACTTCCTGTCCCTTACAGTCGGCGCTACCATCATCAACTGGGTCACGATCATCGTGACGCACTTGAAATTCAAGACTTACTGCCAGAAAACAGGCAAGACCACGAAGTTCCCGTCCCTCTGGTATCCGGCAGCGGACTATTTCTGCCTGGCCTTCCTCTGCTTCATCGTCCTCATGATGACCCAAATGCCGGACATGCTCACAGCCGTCCTCATCATGCCCGTCTGGCTGGCTATCCTCTGGTGCTGCTGGCGCCGCCTGGCCCCGGCACCCATGACGAGCAGCCGGTAATAGGGGCCTGACGGCCCGCCGGTCGTGAATGGCACCGTTCATCGTAGGTTGTTCGTCGTTCATCGAATTTGGGGCCTGACGGCCCGCCAATCGCAGGCCGCAGGTCACCTCGTGGAACCATCGGCTCGTAAAAAAGCCCCGATCGGGGCCATCGTAGGGGACGGCCAAAGGGCGTCCCGCCTGAATCCTGTGATACAGCCGGAATTTATGACGGATGGCTCGTGGTTCGTAAAAGCCTTCCATGATACTCAAAAAAGCTGTGATGAAATCTCACAGCGGGACGCACAAGGCTCCCTTTATAGGGGAGCTGGCCGCCAAAGGCGGTCTGAGAGGTTAAAGGTCGTCCCCTACGCCCAAGGCCATGGGCCGTGTATTTTTTTGCGGTCCGCAGGACCGCGGCGACCTGCGAACGGCGGCCTGCCATCTGCGTTTATTTCATGAGTCTGTCTCGTCATAGCCGCATCTGAGTCCGAGGAAAAGCCGTGGCTCGTGGTTCGTAAAAGCCTTCCATGATACTCGAAAAAGCTGTGATGAAATCTCACAGCGGGACGCACAAGGCTCCCTTTATAGGGGAGCTGGCCGCCAAAGGCGGTCTGAGAGGTTAAAGGTCGTCCCCTACGCACAAGACCGTTGGCCGTGCAGTTTTTGCGGTCCGCAGGACCGCGGCGACCTGCGAACGGCGAACTGCGGCCTGCGTTCCCTACTTATGTTCCGCCAGAAAGGCTTCGGCATCGTGGCGGATTTCTTCTAAGTCCAGGCCCTGGTCGTGGGCACCGAAGATGCAGCCACAGTAGGGCTGGCGGTAGAGGTGGTAGGCTTCGGTCATTTTCGTCGATGTGAGGAAGCCGTTGTTCTTTTTGAAGTCCGTCGGCAAATAAGCGTAGCCGTACTGGTCTTCGATGTTCCGGCCGACTTCGTTGATGACCTGGGAATTCTTATGGGGACTGACGGTCAGGGTCGTCGTAAAGTAATCATAGCCCAGTTCCTGCATTTTTTCGGCTGTTGCTTTCATGCGCTGGATGAAGCAGACGCGGCAGCGGGCACCGCCTTCGGGTTCGTCTTCCAGGCCCTGGACAGCTTTGAAATACGTATCCGGTTCATACGGAGCGGCCAGGAACTGGACGGCGTGCCCCGTTTTTTCGTTATAGGCCGCGATGAACTGTTTCTGGACGAGTTCCCGCCGCCGGTATTCCGCTTCCGGATGGATATTTGGGTTGAAATAGTAGACCGTCACGTCGGCCACGCCGGTCAGCCGGTCCAGGACGGCCGTACTGCACGGGCCGCAGCAGGAATGGAGCAGGATACGCGGCTTGACGCCGTCCTGCTGCCAGCGCCGGGCCATGCGCTGGAAAACTTTATCGAAGTTGATCCGCTGGTTTTGATTCATGCGGTCCAGAATATCGTGAAAATCAATCATGCTTTGTACTCACTTTCTATAGATTCAATATCATATTATATCATGGAACAGAGGCCTCCGCATTTTCTATCCCCCCTATGGGCTTATATTTTTTGCTGTTTTTCAGTAAAATAGGGGTAATGGTTATTTTATTAAGGAAAAGAGGTCTACTCATGCATATACCTGAAAATTATCTGAGCCCTTCGACGTGCGGCGTCCTCGGCGCCGTCATGGTCCCCATCTGGTTACTCTCTATCCGCAAGGTACGGGAAACGGTGCCCCGTGAAAAGCTGCCTCTCCTGGGCATTGCTGCGGCCTTTTCCTTCCTGGCCATGATGTTCAACATCCCCCTGCCCGGCGGTACGACGGGACACGCCGTGGGCGGTACGCTCATCGCCATCCTCTTCGGGCCGTACGCAGCCTGTCTGGCCGTCAGCGTGGCCCTGCTCATCCAGGCCCTCTTCTTCGGCGACGGCGGCATCCTGGCCTTCGGCGCCAACTGCTTCAACATGGCCTTCGTCCTGCCCTTTACGGGATACTTCCTCTACCACGGCCTGAAGAAAGTCATCCCATCGGAAACGATAGCTGCCGGCATCGGCGCCTACGCCGGCATCAACGCCGCAGCCTTCTGTGCGGCTGTGGAATTCGGCATCCAGCCCTTGCTGTTCACAGACGGCGCCGGCCAGGCCCTGTACTGCCCGTATCCGTTATGGATTTCTATTCCGGCCATGATGATCGGCCACCTGACCTTGTTCGGCCTGGCGGAAGTCGTCTTCACGACAGGCGTCCTGGCCTATCTCCGCAAGACGTCGCCAGACCTCTTCCACACGGTCCAGGCCCCGTCGTCGAGTAAGTCCCTCTTCGGCCTTCTGGCCGCCCTCATCGCCGCCACGCCCCTCGGCTTACTGGCCGCCGGCACGGCCTGGGGCGAATGGGATGCCGAAGAACTGGCCGATACGGATTTCTTCGGCTCTGCCCTGGGCTATACGCCATCGGGCATGGAACAGGGCTTTTCTTTCGACGCCCTCATGCCGGACTACGCCATCGCCGGCCTGCCCGATGCCGCAGGCTACATCATTTCGGCCATCGTCGGCACAGCCCTGCTCATCATCATCTTCAAAGTCATCGCGTCCTTCCTGCCATCCCGGCCGACCTTCGATACGCCGGCCCAGCACTAGGGAGGATTGCCCATGAAGCTCCCTGAATGGGCGGCCCGCGAGGAAATATATAATCCCGGCAGCGACCGGGATTATTTCATTTCCCGCTCCCTGCTCCGCCTCGTATCCATCCTGACGGCCCTGCGCAGCCAGGGCCTGCGGCCAACCCGTCCCATCGGCGCGGCGCCGGCTTTATTGGCAACCCTGGTCATGGTCCTCTTCGTCGTCCTGGCCCGGACGACGGCCTTCCTCTGGGCTGTCCTGGCAGGCGAACTGGTCCTCCTCTGCTTCCATCGCGGCCGGCAGCTGCGCCAAGTCCTCGGCGCCGCCCTGGCAGCCGCTCTGTTCTGCGCCGTCATCGTCGCGCCGTCCATTCTCCTGGGCAATGGCCGCTATGTCCTGCTCCTGCCCGGCAAGACCTTCCTCACCGTGACGGCTTTGATGCTCTTGCAGGAAAACCTGGCCTGGCATGAACTGACCGGCGCCCTGCGGACCTTCCGCATCCCATCGCTGGTCATTTTCATCCTGGACACGACGCTGCGCTACATCGCTATCCTGGGCCAGGAAGCGTCGGAACTGCTGACGGCCCTCAAACTGCGTTCTGTCGGCCACAATCCTGACAAACAAGCGGCCCTGAGCGGCGTCGCCGGCGTCATGCTGCAAAAGTCCCAGCGCCTGTCCCAGGACATGTACGAAGCCATGCGCTGCCGCGGTTTCACTGGCGAATACACGGCCTATGACGGCGGCAGGAAACGCCGTTTCACGCCAGCTGCGGCCCTGCTCATCCTGGTCCTGCTGGCCTATGCCTATCTCTTCATCCGACTGGAAGGAGTGTTCTCATGATTCAACTCGACGATGTCTGTTTCGCCTATGACGACAGGCCCATCCTCAGCCACCTTACAGAAACCATCGAACCGGGCCAGGCCGTCCTCCTGAGCGGTCCCAATGGTTCCGGAAAATCGACGCTCCTGCGCCTGCTGAACGGCCTGATTTTCCCCCAGCAGGGAACGTATTCCTTTGACGGCACGGTCATCACGGCCGGCAAGATGCGGGACCACGCCTATTCCAAGTGGTTCCACCAGCGCGTGGGTTACGTCTGGCAGAATCCCGATTCCCAGCTCTTTTGCAGCAGCGTCCGCGAAGAACTGGCCTTCGGCCCGGTCCAGATGGGCCTGAAACCGGCAGACATCCGCCAGCGCGTCGACGATGCCCTGGAACTCCTGGGCCTGACCCGGCTGGCATCCCGTCCGCCTTACACCCTGTCAGGCGGCGAAAAGAAACGGACGGCCATCGCTTCCATCCTGACCATGAACCCCCAAGTCTGGACCATGGACGAACCGGAAAGCTACCTCGACGCCGACGGCCTGGCCTGGCTGGAAGACTTCCTGCCCAGCCTGAAAGCAGCCGGCAAGACCCTCATCATCGCCAGCCATCACGCCGACCGCCTGGGCGACCTCATAGATAAGGAGATAGCGATTCGTGGCTAGTGGTTCGTGGTTCGTGGCTCGTAGGGGACGCCCAAAGGGCGTCCCGCCTGTCGCAGGCCGCAGTTCGCGGTCCGTTATGATATTTCACCACATCTCATGCTTACATATGTCAAATTTTCAAACGCAACCTCTTGGTCAAATGCAACCTCTCAGTCAGCTGTGCTGACAGCTCTCCTATTAGGAGAGCCTTTGTGTTACGCTTTATTTAAGCTTTTTAACATTTTCTCAAAATATTTTATTGATTTTTCCGTTATAAAGTTATATAATATAAGTGCAAACAGAACAGCAAGACAAAAGATGCAACGCAGCACTTATTTCGCCGTTGCATCTTTTGTTGTTTCCAGACTAAAAAAGGGGGCAGTGCTTATGTTGATTTATGGATTGGAACAAGCCTTGATGGTGACCCATGGCTATGACGTGGAATTCAATCAGAAAAAAGAAACGGCCCACCTGGTACAGACGACCGATGGACCGATGAAGGCAGAAAAGAGTCACTTGGAATATTTGATGGATAAATTGATGAAATTCAAATACAGCTACCGTCGGTAGGCCTGGAACTGCTGGTGATTGGCCTGGACCCTGGGATTGGCCGAATTAATCTGGCCGGCCTTTTCCAGCCACGAGCCGGCGTCGTCATATTTCCCCTGGCGGAGATAGACGATGGCCATGGCGTTGGCCGCATCGGCCGATTGCGGCGAAAAGCGCAGGATTTCCTGGAAGGACCGCAGGGCTTCGTCGTCCCGGTGCAGGTCCATGGCGGCCAGGCCGCGGTTATACCAGGCCTGCAGATATTCGGGCCGGCAGGCGATGGCCTGGTCGTAACTGGTGAGGGAAGCTTCGGGCTCCCCTCTTTTTTGTTGCGTCAAAGCCAGGTCGTACCAGGCCGCCGGTGACGTCTTGTCCAGTTCCAGGGCGCGCCGGAAGTCCCGTTCGGCCAGCCAGTAGTCCTGGCGGTTGAAGAAGAGGATGCCCCGATAGAGATAGGCCTGGGCGTCGTCGGGATGGGCAAAGACTCTCTCGAAGCCCGTAGTCAGGCTGTCATTCGTACCGTCCGGCGTCTGGGCTTCGGTCCACATCCAGAGGATTTCCTGGCCGTAATGCTTCCCCGGCACGGCCCAGCGGCCATTGAGGCCCGTCCAGGCCCTGACCTGACCGTAGAGTTCGGGATGTTTTTCGGCCAGCAGTTCATAGCGGGGATCGACGATGGCCGTCTTGGGCCGCTCTGTGCTGGCATAAGCCAGGAGATGCTGGATATGGGCGCGCACGCCGAGCTGAGGCGTAGTGAAACGGGCACCGGCCACTTTATTTCCCGTCGCGCCGAGGCCGCAGAAATTGTTCTGGTCTGGCGACACATCGCCGCCATAGGCAAAGTATCCCGTTTCCTTCAAGGCCTGGCAGAGGGCCACGTCGGGCCGGATGCCTTCGCGGCCGGCTTCGTCATAATAGGCCTGGACGACCTCTTCCAGCGGCGCATTCAGTTTAGGATGGGGATTGCGCTGGCGGATGAAATGGACCATCTGGCGGGCCGGGATCGTCGCCGGACCCATAATCGTATCGGCACCGGCCGGGACGTCAAGCATGGGCCGGCCGTAGGCCTCAGCCAGCTGCCAATCGGCCTGTTTCATGGCTTTCTTATCGACGACGGCATTTCCTGCAGCAACCACGCCGGGCAGTGGCAGGAAGACCGGTCCCCCGCCAAGAAGGCTGACCATCAGGACGGCTGCGACGAGGCTCCTCCCCTTTTTATAAGGCATGATAAGTCCCTTGCTTCCGTTTTTCTTCGGTCATGCGGGAAATATAAGTTCCGTGGACCAGGGGATAGCCTTTGCGTTCGATGATCTGGGCCATATAATTGCGGAAAGGACAGGGCGGCCGGTGATAGCTGTCGGACACGATGCACGACGCGAAGTGGATGGTCACATTTTCCTTGGCATCACCGTATTTCTTCAGCTTCCTGCCCAGATTTTCCAGTTTCGCCGAGAGCCCTGCCCCGCAGCAGCCGCCGCAGGTCATCATGAGGAAGCGCGTATCAGGCGGATAATCGGCAAAAGTATCTTTGCGGTTGACAAAGGTGTTCATGCAGGCATAGCCGCTGCAGCGTTTGGTGACGATATCGCATTGAATGACGACGACGAGTTTCGACATGGAAATCCCTCCCCTAATTATATAAGTATTTATTCAAGAACTGCTGAGTCCAGTCCGCGTCGATGCGGGCCAGGACGGCATCTTCTGCCGGCAGGTCGGCGGCAAAGTTCTTTTCAAACTGGCCATAGAGCTGGCCCAGACCGTTGGCAAAGTCGACATAGGCCTGCTGGCCATGGGTCCCGTCGATTAGATTCAGGCGCAGGGAGCCGTCGTCAGCCGTGACGAAATGGCTCTCTGTAACGGTGAAATCCTTATCCTTTTCCCCGACCTGGGCCAGGGCAGCGGCCTTGGTCAATTCCATCAGGCGGTCGTCGAGACCGGCTTCAAAGATGGCGATTTTTTCCAACAAATCGGCTTTGCTGCGGACCAGGCGGAAGACATAGCCTGCCTTCTCGACCATGGCCTTGAATTTATCCTGGCCATCGGCCATATCGCGGTCGGCATTTTCCTGATCCTTATCCGTCGGCGCATAGAAGACCATGAAATGATGATTCATGTCGTGATACAAGAAGCCGTAATCGACCTGGACGTCTGTCCCGCAGTGGCCGCAGTGGTAGCGAAAAGCTTCCAGCGACTTGACGCGGTCCTTCATGTCCGGATCCAGTTTCGTATTGATGCTGTCCCATACCGTGAAGACGCCGGCCTTCTGGCATTTCGGACAAGTAATGCCTACTTCATGATGCATACTCATGGCAGTTCCCCTTTTCTGTTTTCCCCTATTATACCATATATTTCGTGGCTCGTGGCTCGTGGCTCGTGGCTCGTGGCTAGTGGCTCGTGGCTCGCAAAGGCTCTCCTGATAGGAGAGCTGTCAGCGCAGCTGACTGAGAGGTTTCCCAAATCCTGACAGAAGCCTTCATACAACAGCCCTGTCGGCTGACATCTCCCTGCAAATATGCTATAGTAAAATCATCCATTCAAAGGAGGGACGCTCATGAAAAACGCGTACATCAAATTCATCCTGGCTGCTGTCATTTTCGGCACGAACGGTATCATCGCCAGCCATATTCCCCTGTCGAGTTATGAAATCGTCCTGACCCGTACGGTCCTGGGCGGTTTTTTCCTGCTCATCCTGGCGACGGCCCGCCGCGAATGGGGCAGCCTGCGCCGCGCGTCCCGCACGTCCCTGGTCTGGCTGGTCCTGTCTGGCCTCTTCCTGTCCGGGAACTGGCTCTTCCTCTACGAGGCCTACCAGCATATCGGCGTCAGCCTGGCAACCCTCATGTGCTACTGCGGGCCCATCCTGATCATGATCCTGTCGTACTTCGTCTTCCATGAGCCCTTCACGGTCCCCAAAGTAAGCGCCATGATCATCGTCACGGTCGGCATCCTCTGCATCAACGGCGCCGACGTCCAGGCGCACGGCCTGTCGTGGGGCCTGGTCTGCGGCTTCCTGAGCGCCGTCTGCTTCGCCCTGCTGGTCATTGCCATGAAAAAGGTCAGCGGCATCGGCGGCATCCTGTCCCCGGCCTGCCAGCTCCTGGTGGCATCGCTCGTCGTCGCCGCCGTCACCTTGTCCATGCCGACGGCACCAGTCAGCCTGGATATGATCCACATCGCCTGCATGGTCTGCCTGGGCATCGTCAACACCGGTCTCGGCTACTACCTCTATTTTTCCGGCGTCCAGCGCCTGTCGGCCCAGAGCGTCTCTATCTGCGGCTACATGGAACCCTTTACGGCCCTAACCCTGTCGGCCATCCTCCTCGGAGAAAGCCTGACCCTCCTGCAATGGATCGGCGCTGCCTGCATCCTCGGCGGCGTTGCCCTCAGCGAATTATGGCATCCCGGCAAAAAGGGATAAAAACTTTTTCAGCTCTTCTGTCATGCCGTCCTGGCGATAAGCCAGGACGGCATGTTCTGTAAAGTCGTCGCCCAGGGGGATGACGCTCAGGCCGGGATAGGCATCGCTTTCGGGCATGGGCAGGACGGCAAAGCCCTGGGACAGGCTGACCGACAGCAGCTGTTCCGACAGGGTCTTACACAGGTGGACCGACAGGAATTCCTGATGGAAGGCGTGGCGGCAGTGCTGGCGTATCTTGGCGGCATAGGCCGGGCTGTTGGACTTGGTCACAAAGGGACTGTGGGCGATGATGCTGCCTACCGTACCGTAGCGTTCGAGGAGGGGCTTGGAACAGATGAAGGACTGTCGGATGGCGAACAGGCGCTGGCAGGTGAAGCGGCCCATCAGGGATTGGGCATCGGAAAAGAGAAAGCCATCCAAGGTCCCGTTCTCCAGGCTTTCTTCCAGTTCCTCGATGTCGTGGAAACTGAAATAGAGCTTACAGTCGGGAAAGGCTTCTTCAAAGCGGCGCAGCCACAGGGCTTCGATGTATTCCTGCATGGCAATGCCCAGGTAGAGGCCTTTCCGCCGTTTCAGGCGCAATGAGTCGCGCAGGTCCTGGTATTCCTGACAGATCTTTGCCATGCCTTCATAGAAATGCCGTCCTTCCGGTGTCAGCGAGACACCGCGGTGCTCCCGGCGGAAGAGGCGGCAGCCCAATTCCTTTTCCAGCTGGGTAATGTATTTCGTCATCGTCGTCTGGGCGATGTGACAATTTCTGGCAGCCTGGGTGAAATTCGTCAGCCGTGCCGCTTCCAGGAAATATTGTATTTTCGCAAGGTCCATAATCAGTCTTCCTATCCATCACTTTTTTTCATGGCCATGGTCAAAAGTTTCATTAGTCAGGCCACCACCAGCATGATAAAATGGGGACGTTTTAGAAAGGAGGCTGGCCAATGGCCTATTTTTCCATTGTCTTATCGCAAATCATCGGTTTCGTCATCTACATCCTCATCGGCATCGCCGCCGTGCGCATGCGCGTCCTGGGCAGCCGCTCGCTGGGCGTCTTCTCGCGGTTCATCACTAAGATTTCCCTGCCCCTGCTCTTATTCTCCAACACCCTCAACGGGGCGACGCGCCAGCAGTTCATCAGCGCCCTGCCGGTCCTGGCCGTAACGGTCCTGATGTACTTCTTATTATACCTGCTCTGCCGCCTTTTGGCACGCCTCTTCGGCCTGAAAGGCAATGAAAATCACGTCTACCGGGCCTGTGCCATGTTCGGCAACATCGGCTTCATGGGCATCCCCATCGTCGCAGCCGTCTTCCCGGAACAAGGCATGCTCTACATCGCCCTGTTCACGGTCATCGACCAGCTCCTGCTCTGGACGCTGGGTGTCAACCTGACGGCACCGGTGGACCGGGAAAATGCCATGTCCATCGCCAGCCGCCTGCAGAAGATGGTCAACCCGGCGACCATCGCCATCGTCCTGGCCATCGTCGGCATCTTTACGGGCATCGAGCTCCCGGCTCCGGTCAATACGGCCCTGACCAAAGCCGGCGCCTTGACGACACCGCTGGCCATGATCTACATGGGCGGCCTGTTCTGCTACATCGACATTCCCCGCTACATCCGCAAGAAAGAGTTCTACGGCGCCGTCGCCATCAAGATGTGCCTCTTCCCGCCCCTCTTCTACATGCTCTGCCAGCCCCTGGGCGTCGTCCACGACGTGACAGTCACCATGAGCCTCCTATCGGCCCTGCCCAGCATGGCCGCCGTGGTTATGCTGGCCCAGAACCAGCGCTCAGCCGGTAACTACGCCGCCGGCATGATCCTGGTCACGACCCTCTGCTCCATCGTCACCCTGCCCCTGGTCTGCCTGGGATTGGGCTAGGTGTTGTAGGGGCTCGCACGTGGCGAGCCCGCCCCACACGATGTATTCCATTACGTCATCAATCATCCCATGACGGGCGCCCCACGTGGCGCCCCTACAATGGGGTGGTAAAAAAGAGCTGTCGCATCGCAACAGCTCTTTTTTTCATAATTCGTTATTCGTCGTCCTGAAAGGCGGCCCGCTTGTTTATGCTTATGCAATTTACAAACTACAAACGCTGTACTACAAACTATAGAGCGAAAGAATCCCTGCATGATGGCAGAAGCCTTCATGCGACTCAGGCATCCAATTTCCCCGTGATGAGGTAGACTAACAGGCCTTTTTCGGCGTGGCGTCTGTTTTCGGCTTCGTCGAGGATGGTTTCCAGGTGTTTTTCCATGACGTCCTGCGTGATTTCATAGCCCGGATGAATCGGCATGTCGTGGAAGACCATGGTATCCGTCCCTTCCATGAGGGCGGCGTCGATCTGATAAGGCATCATCATGTTGATGATCTGGTTCTTCTTTTCGGCATAGTCCGGATTGGTGAAGAATTCCATGTCGACCCAGGTGTCGGTATAGACGCAGTCCACGTCGGCGACGACTTTCTTCAGGTCTTCTTTGGAAATGTCCGTCGGCAGTTCCTTATAATAGCCCGTAGCCGTCAGTTTGTCGTAGAAATCGGCCGGCACATTGGTAATCTGACTGAACGGCGTCAGGCCGTACATCATGCCGCCCATCTTGGTGACGATTTCGCTGAGCGAGTTATACGTATTGTTCTTGGCGCCGATGTAGAGGACCTTGGCTTCAAAATGACCGGTCTTTTCGTAGAGCGTCAGCATGTCGGCCAGGGCCTGCGTCGGGTGGAACGTATTGTCACAGCCGTTGATGACCGGGACCGTGGCGTTCTTCATGAAGCCTTCCGTCGTTTCGGCTTTCTTGAACCGGCCCATGATGCAGTCGACGTTGCGGCAGACGTATTTGACTTCACTCATGAGGTCGCCGATAGTGAAATTGCTGTCCTTCCACAGCTGGTTGTAGGCTTTGCCGCCTAATTCTTCCATGCCGATGGAAAAGGAAAGATACGTCCGGTTCGACGTCTTTTCAAAGAGCGTGTATAATTTCTTGCCGTCCAGGATATGGCCGTAATCATCCTGATGCTGCTTGATCTTTTCGGCCAGCAATAAAATGCCTTTCAATTCATCGGTTGTATAATCTGCGAAGCTGTTTGCATGTTTCATGTATATCCATCCTCCAATAGTTAAGACCAGAACTTGTTCGATGGATATATCATAGCACAGCCGTATGAATATTGCAAGTATTTATGCAAACTTTTTCGTGTTTTTATACATATACAAGGTGCAAAAAAAAGGGCCGCACAGGCTGGCCGAAGCCTTCCTGTGAGCCCCTTAAAAGGTCTATTTTACTTTCCGATTAGCATTTAACTACGTTAGCTGCCTGCGGTCCGCGCGCGCCTTCAACGATGTCGAATTCAACTTCCTGACCTTCGGTCAAGGATTTGAAGCCATCTTCCTGGATAGCGGAGAAGTGAACGAAAACGTCGCCGCCATCTTCTCTTTCGATGAAGCCATAACCTTTTTCTGCGCTAAACCATTTTACTTTACCGTGCATAACAAAATCCTCCTAAAAAAACAAATCCAGCTATCTTGTAGCTCTTACGTTAGTGTAACATAACGGATTGACAATGTCAATCGAAACGGCGGACATAGTGGACGAAAGAAAAAGAATATTTTTCCCGTCCGTCTGGACGGTGCAATTCCCGGCTTTGTTCCTCCCATTCGTCCTTTTTCCAGGCCGGGAAGAAAGTGTCGGCGCCGTCGAAGGCTTCGTCGATTTCCGTCAGGTACAGGCTGTCGGCCAGGGGCAGGAAGGCTTCGTACATGGAAGCGCCGCCGATGACGAAATAGTCCTCCCCGGCTTCCATGGCCTGCTGCATGGCTTCGACACTGTGGAAGATAGTGACGGCGTCATGGCTGACGCTGTAATCCTTTTGACGGGTCAGGACCCAGTGCGGCCGGCCGGGCAGGACGCCGGGCAGGCTTTCGAAGGTCTTGCGCCCCATGAGCATCGTATGGCCCATGGTGAGGGATTTAAAACGTTTTAAGTCGGCCGAAATATGGCACAAGAGGTCGTTTTCCTTGCCAATACCGCCGTTCCGGTCGACGGCTGCAATGAGATGGATCATCAGACGGCCACCTCCATGGGCAGTTTACCCAAGTGCCGGTAATTGTCCAGGGCGATGTCGTCGATGGTGAAATCATAGAAGTCGTGGACATCGGGATTGAGGACCAGCTTCGGTGCCGGGAAGGCCTGGTCACGGCGGGCCAGCTGGGTCTTCATGGCCTGGACGTGGTTCTCATAGACGTGGGCGTTGTTAATGACGTGAGTGAACAGGCCCGGACGCAGGCCGGCGGACTGGGCGATGAGATGGATGAGGACGGCATACTGGGTCATGTTGAAGGGGACGCCCAGGCCCATGTCGCCGCTGCGCTGGATGAGCATACAGTTCAGGCGGCCGTCAGTGACATCCCACAAGGTCTGGTAGGCACAGGGCTGAAGGGCCATGTCCGGCAGGTCTTCGATGTTCCACAGGGATACGATCATGCGCCGGTTCTGGGGATCCGTCTTCAGCGTTTCCAGGAGCTTGTCGACCTGTTTGTACTTGCGGATCTGATAGCCATAGGCCTTGCCAATGGTGCCGTCGGGCCGCATCCATTCATCCCAGACGTGGCAGTTCATCTTCTGCAGTTCCCGCACGTCGTTGCTCTGGAGCTGCCAGATCCAGAGGATTTCTTTGACAGCCGTCTTGAAGGCGACGAACTTCGTCGTCAAGATGGGGAATTCTTTTTCCAAATCGAACTGCATGATCTGGTGGGGCAGTTTATATGTCCGCACGCCCGTGCGGTTGTTGTCGAAATAGCCGTGGTCGAGGATATTTTCGACGATATTCAGATACTGTGTATCGGCAATGCTCATGTATGTCACCTCAAAATCAATGGTTATCAATATAAGACTGGATGGCGCTGACGAACTGGCGGCCATATTTATGGAGCTTGAAGCTGCCTACGCCCTTGATGTCGCTCATGGCTTCCAGACTGTCCGGCTTGAGAGCGGCCATATCCCACAACGTGGCATCGGAAAAGATGACGAACGGCGGAATATGCTCGTCCTTGGCCAGTTCCAGGCGGACTGCCCGCAGGGTATCGAACAGGGGCCGCAAGGCGTCTTCGTCGATGGCCCCGGCGCGGCGCTTCTGCTGGCGCTTGGGCAATTCCGGCACGGGTTCAGCTGAAACGACTTTCTGCTGGACGATGCGCTGATGGCCGCTGAGGGCCTGCCGTCCGTCGGCCGTCAGGGAGACGACGGGATATTTCCCATCGGACTGGTCGAGATAGCCGTCGTCGATGCACTGGCGGACCATGTCGCGGACTTCGGACAAGGTGAAATCGCCGAGCATGCCGAAGGCCGAATTATGTTCAAAGCCATAGCGGCGGACCTTGGCGTTCTGGCTTCCCTTGAGGATGTCGCAGACCATGGTCATGCCGAAGCGCCCTTTCAATTCGTCGACGCAGAGGCAGATGCTGCGTACCTGTTCGGTCATGTCTTCTTCGACCGTCTCCTGGTCGCAGTTGCCGCATTTCTCGCAGCGCTGCCACGACGGATGTTCGCCGAAATAGGTCAGGATATAATGGCGCAGGCAGTGATTGCCTTCGCAGTAACGGACCATGGCGTTGAGCAGGCGGAATTCGACGGCCTGCTGCTGCGGGTCGTGGACGGACTGTTCGATGAGGAACTTCTGGATCATGATGTCCTGGCGGCTGAAGAGGAGGATACATTCCCCCGGCGCACCATCGCGGCCGGCCCGGCCCGCTTCCTGGTAGTAGCTTTCGATGTTCTTGGGCATCTGGTAATGGATGACGTAGCGGACGTTGCTCTTGTCGATGCCCATGCCGAAAGCGTTGGTAGCGACGATGACCTGGAGCCGGTCATACGTAAAGGCGTCCTGCATGGTCCGGCGCATGTCGTCGCTGAGGCCGGCATGATAGCGGCCGGCCCGGATGCCCCGCCGCGTCAGCTCTTCATAGACGCGGTCCACTTCCTTGCGCGTCGCCGCATAGATGATGCCGCTGTCTTCCCTATGCTGCTGGACGTAGGACAAGGCGAAGTCGAGCTTGCGGTTCGTCCGGACGACGCGGAAATACAGATTCGGCCGGTCGAAGCCGCCGATGAAGATGCGTTCCTTTTCCAGGCCCAGGAGATTCATCATGTCCTCTTTGACCTTTTCCGTCGCCGTCGCCGTGAAGGCCCCGACGACAGGCCGCTTGGGCAGGGCCGCGATCCAGTCCTTGATGGCGCAGTAGCTGGGCCGGAAATCGTGGCCCCACTGGGATACGCAGTGTGCTTCGTCGATGATGAACATGGAAATGGGCAAACTCTGCATGAAGGACGTAAAGAATTCATTTTCCAGGCGTTCCGGCGAAATATAGACCAGTTTGACCCGGCCGGCGCGGATGGCGGCGAAGCGGGCCTTGGCCTCTTCAAAGGTACACTGGCTGTTGATATACGTCGCCGGTATCTCCTGGTTGACCAGGCTGTCGACCTGGTCCTTCATGAGGGAAATGAGCGGCGAAATGACCAACGTCACACCGGGCATCATCAGGGCCGGCAGCTGGAAGCATATCGACTTCCCTGCCCCTGTCGGCATGATGGCCAGGCAGTCGCGGCCATCGAGAAGGGTCTGGATGACCTCATGCTGGCCCGGCCGGAACGACGTATAGCCAAAATATTGTTTCAAAAGAGATTCGAGTTCCATCAAGATAATCAACCCATCTATAAAAAACAAATTCAACATCAAAAGGAGCTGTTGCACAAAGGCTTATATCATCATGTGTAGTCCCTTTGGCTTTATCGTTTGTAGTACAGAATTTGTAGTTTGCAGAAAAATCCTTTAAATTTAAAGCCATCCGCTAACAACTAACAACTAGCCACTAACAACTTGAAAGGAGCTGTCGCGATGCGACAGCTCCTTTATATTATATCATCTTTAGCCTTATTTTGCCAATTCTTCTTTCAAGACGTCGGCCAGGCGTTTGATACCTTCGACGATGCGGTCTTCCGGCATGTTGGAGTAGTTCAGGCGGAAGTGGTTGGCATTGCCGCCGTGGGGGTAGAAGGGACCGCCCGGCACGTAGGCAACGTTCTTAGCCAGGACTTTCGGCATGAGTTCTTTCGCGTCCATGCCTTCCGGCAACGTTACCCACGTGAACAGGCCGCCTTCGGGGTATGTAAAGGTGATGCCTTCAGGGAAGTATTTCTTCATCGATTCGCACATCAGGTCGCGGCGTTTCTTATAGAGGGCCTTGATCTTGGCGACGTGTTCATCGAGGTCGAACATATCGATGTAGTACGAAGTCTGGCGCTGGCCGAAGGACGACGCCTGGAGGTCGACGGCCTGTTTCAGCTTGACGACTTTATCGATGATGACCGGATCGGCTACCATCCAGGCAATACGCAGGCCCGGCATGAGGATCTTCGAGAACGAGCCGAGGAAAATGATATTGCCCTTGGTATCCATCGACTTCAGGGACGGTACCTTGTCGCCGTCATAGCGCAGTTCGCCATACGGGTCGTCTTCGAGGACCGGGAAGTCATACTGGTTGATGAGGTCCATGAAAGCCTTGCGCCGTTCTACGGGCCAGGTAATGCCCGTCGGATTCTGGAATTCCGGGATGACGTACATCATGCGGACGCGGTCGCCGTATTTTTCCAGAATCTTTTTCAATTCTTCCGGGATGATGCCCTTTTCATCCGTCGGTACTTCGACGAATTCCGGTTTGCAGAGCTTAAAGGCGTTGAGGGCGCCGAGGTAGGTCGGGCTTTCGACGAGAACGACGTCGCCCGGGTCAATGAAAATCTGGGCCAGCATGGACAGACCCTGCTGGGACCCAGACGTAATAGTGATGTTATCGATATCGCAGTCGACCATGAAAGCCTGTTTCATGCGAGCTGCAATCTGTTTGCGCAGGGGGTTGTAACCTTCTGTCGTGCCGTACTGCAAGGCTTCGCGGCCTTCTTTGGTCAGGACGGCGTCGTCGACTTTCTTCAACTGTTCCGTCGGGAAGAGTTCCGGTGCCGGCAGGCCGCCAGCAAAGGAAATGACTTCCGGCATGGTCGTCAGTTTCAAGAGTTCACGGATTTCAGAGGCTTTCAAATTCATGGCTAAGTCGGAAAAATGCATATCAATCACTCCTTCAGGTTATGTACATCACGCGTTTATCTATGTGTATAGAGTATCATAAAAATTACTTTTATGCAATTAAACGTTTGCGTTATAAATATGTTACGTTTCGTACAACCTTTATAAACCAAATGTAAATAACGAGAATGACTGATAATAGTAAATATCCAGCTTAAAAAAAATTAAAGAATGACTGTAAAAAATTTTTAAAAAAATTTGCAAAAGAAAAGACGCCCTCATGAGAGAGCGCCTTGTTTCCTTAAAATTTAATTATTTACCGATTTTTTCTTTCAAAACTTCAGCCAAACGTTTAATGCCTTCGACGATGCGGTCTTCCGGCATGTTGGAATAGTTCAGGCGGAAGTGGTTGGCATGGCCGCCGTTCGGGTAGAAAGCACCGCCCGGTACGTAAGCGACTTTCTTTTCGATGACTTCCGGCATCATTGCCTTGGCATCGAGGCCTTCCGGCAAGGTAACCCACGTGAACAGGCCGCCTTCCGGATAGGTGAAGGAAACGCCTTCAGGGAAGTATTTCTTCATGGAATCGTACATGAGGGTACGACGTTTGCCATAGAGGGTGCGGATCTGTTTGACATGGGCGTCGAGGTCGTACATGTCGATGTAGTACGAAGCCTGGCGCTGTGCGAAGGACGACGTCTGTAAGTCGACGGTCTGTTTGAGCATGACAGCCTTTTCCAGGATGTCATGAGCGGCGACCATCCAGCCGATACGCAGGCCCGGCATAAAGATTTTGGAGAAGGAGCCGAGGAAGATGACGTTGCCCTGAGTATCCATGGATTTCAAAGTCGGCATCGATTCGCCTTCATAACGGAGTTCGCCATACGGGTCGTCTTCAATGATGGGGATGTCGTGTTTGTTCATGATGTCCATGATGGCTTTGCGGCGTTCCAGGGGCCAGGTGATGCCCGTCGGGTTCTGGAATTCCGGGATGACGTACATCAGACGGACGCGGTCCCCGTATTTTTCGAGAGCTGCTTCCAGGGCTTCCGGAACCATGCCCTTGTCATCCGTTTCAACTTCGACGAAATTCGGGAAGTTAACGGCAAAAGCCGTCGTAGCACCCATGTAGGTCGGGCTTTCAACGAGGACGATGTCGCCTTCGTTGAGGAAGAGCTGGCCCAGGAGCGAAAGGCCCTGCTGGGAGCCAGCGGTGATGATGATATCTTCATAAGTGCAGTCTGTATGGAAAGATGTTTTCATGCGTTTAGCAATCTGTTTACGCAAGGGCACATAACCTTCCGTCGTGCTGTACTGCACGGCCTGACGACCTTCTTTTTTCAAGATTTCCACGTCGACTTTCATCATTTCGTCAATCGGGAAGAGTTCCGGTGCAGGAAGGCCACCGGCGAAGGAAATAATTTCCGGATTTTCTGTTACTTTCAAAATTTCACGGATATCCGATGCGTGTAAACTCTTTGCTTCTTCAGAAAACTTTACCATAAAACTTCACTCCAATCTATTCTCTTTCTTTTATGGCTTTAGCTACGGCAGGCAAATGTGCGTCGTAACGATATTTATTATACCACGATATGGGCTATTAATCTACAAATTTTACGGAAAACGCCAAAAATTTCAAACTAATTAAATCAATAGTCAGCCCTGCCTTTCTTTTAATGTTGGGGCCTATCGACCCCGCCGGTCGCAGTTGGCAGTTCGCAGGCCGCCTCGGACTCAGATGCCGCTGCACGGCAACAAATTCAGAGTAACGACATCGCCTCGAGTGACCCTCGGCTCGTGAAAAAATAGTGGCTCGTTGTTCGTGGTTCGTGGCTCGTAAAAGCCTGCCATTATACTCGGATAGGTTGTGGTCGCATCTCGCAACGGGCCGCACAAGGCTCCCTTTATAGGGGAGCTGGCCGCCAAAGGCGGTCTGAGAGGTTAAATGTCGGCCCCTACGCACAGGGCCGCTGGCCGTGTATTTATTTTGCAGCCTGCATTCATTTCCATCGCTTGTATGCGATTTCGTAGGGGACGGCTAAAAGTCGTCCCGCGTGAATCCTGTGCACAACCGGAATTTATGACGAGTGGCGCTCGGTCGTAATACAATCATGCGTCTGTCGCGGCGCAGCCGCATCTGAATCCGAAGAAAGCAAAACGGCGTTATCCGATAAAGACAGCGCCGTCATAAATGGTTACCTCTTATTTCAAATGATATTCACGCAACAATTGTTCCTGGTATTCATCATCCCGCAATACGCGGTCAACATCTTCTTTCCTGCCTTCCTGTATCAGTTTCTGGAGCAAAGTGCCTAAAGCCTTTCTCCCCGCTTTATCGCCGATTTTCCTGCCACGTAATTCTCCACGCCGTTCAATGCCTTCGCTCAAGTTACACATTTCTGCCACTCCCTTCTCTAAATGCGGTGTCATCGTTACGTTAAATTCCGTCGTTAATAGTTCTTGCATTTCTTGCGAACCGATGTTATCCAAGAGCAACATATTCAGCAACCGCAAGATGCCTTTCAGATGCTGATAGCTCTTGCTTCCCAAACAGACCAGGACGATATTGATTAAATCGTAATGGCTCCTCTCAGCCTGTGTATGGCCGATTAGATGTTTCTCTGTCAGTTGGTAACTGGAAATATTGTACTCCCATTTTTTCATTGGCATCGTACAGATCCAGATGGAATAGACCTTCTGGATTTTTTCGTAATGGGATTTCACGAAAACCGTCCCGTACTGACTGGAAATCATGCGGCCGCAATAGTAGACAGCCCGCTTCAACAAGGGATAGCCCGGATTGAAATCGTTCTGCGCTTCCAGATTGATGATGAGCTGAATCAGCTTTCCATCAACGGGAGCTACGGCATGGAACCGGATATCATAATAAACAGTTCCTTCCGCTTCGGATTTATCTTCCGTCTGCTCACTCTCGATACGCGGCAAAATAGCTTCCGGTTCCACCGCAATGCGGCTAATGCTCGGTTCGCCTTGGATATAGCGTTGGGCAATATCCTGCAAATCACAATCCTTGAATTCTTCCGTGCAGGTCTTCAGGATATGGGCCATGATGCCCCGTTCTGAAAGGACCCGCTTGCACGCCTCGTCATACGCTTTTTTCTGCGCTTTGGCCTGTTGTGCCGAATCGGACATGACGTCACACCTCCAGATTCACTTTTATTGTATAATAATCGTTCCCGCTCCGCAACAGAGCGGCTCATGATTCCATCATACACCACAAAACAGGGCCAAAGAGAAATTCCAATCATTTTTAATCGAATTTCCGAAAACTTAAGGAACCGTTAATGTAGATTAGGGCCTATCGGCCCCGTCGGTCGCAGTTGGCAGTTCGCAGGCCGCCTTGGACTCAGATGCCGCTGCGCGGCAACAGATTCAGAGTAACGACATCGTCTCGAGTAACCCTCAGCTCGCGAAAAAATAGTGGCTCGTTGTTCGTTGTTCGTGGCTCGTAAAAGCCTGCCATTATACTCGGATAGGTGTGGTCGCATCTCGCAACGGGCCGCACAAGGCTCCCTTTATAGGAGAGCTGGCCGCCAAAGGCGGTCTGAGAGGTTAAAGGTCGTCCCCTACGCACAGGGCCGCTGGCCGTGTATTTATTTTGCAGCCTGCATTCTCTTTCATCAAATAATTAGACCGCAAAAAAATAAGCCGTCACAGGAAGTAAAAATCATTTCCTGTGACGGCTTATTTTTTACGGTTGTGGATAATTTCCTGGCAAACTGGCTAGAAAATCGCACATATCCTGACGGGCTCGCCACGTGCGAGCCCCTACAGTATACGACTACAAATTATTTTTGAAAGAACTGGCGCGCTGCGGCTTCGTCTTTTTTCATCTGGGCGACGAGGTCGTCGGCAGTGGCGAAGGTTTCTTCGCCGCGGAGGCGCTTGCGGAAGCGCAGGCTCACTTCTTTGCCGTAGAGGTCAGCGTCCCAGTCGAGGACGTGGGTCTCGATGCGGCGGTACTGGTTCTCGAAGGTCGGGTTGTCGCCGATGTTGGTCATGGCCGGATGGCCCTTGCCGTCCCACCACAGTTCGGTGATGTAGACGCCGTCTGGCGGGATGGCCATGTTGATGGGGATGAGCATGTTGGCCGTAGCGAAACCGATGGTCCTCCCCCGTCGGTCGCCGGGCACGATGGTGCCGGTCAGGGCAAAGGGACGGCCCAGGAGATTCTCGGCCGTTTCCATGTGGCCCATCTGGATGAGACGGCGGATGACGGTGCTGCTGATGGGTGTCGTCCGGCCCGGCCGTTCGAGGAGGGTCAGGGCGACGACGGGGATGCCGTACTGGCTCATGAAGAATTTCATGGTCTCCGTATTGCCTGCCGCCTTGGCACCATAGGTAAAGTTCGAGCCGACGACGATGGCCGACGGATGGATGTAGGTCAGGAGGTTCTGGCAGAACTCTTCCGGCGATTCCTGCAAGAGGGTCTGGCTCATGGGCAGGAGGACCAGGCCGTCGATGCCGACGGCTTCGATATATTCCGCTTTCTGGCCGATCGTGGCCAGGCGCAGCGGTTCTTTTTCCGGACACAACACGGACAGCGGATGGGCCGTAAAGGTGACGACCATGGTTTTCACACCGCCGGCAGCGGCCCGTTTGATGGCCGTCTTCATGACCATCTGGTGGCCCCGGTGGACACCGTCAAAGGTCCCAAGGGCCACGACGGCTCCGGTAAAGCCGGTTATTTCCTGAAAGGAGTGGAATATTTCCATCGTTAGTTACCTCACAATCCCTCTGCGAACATCTTATGAGGCCGCAGGATATGGTGTTCCCCGTCGTAACGGGCAATGCCCATGAGCCGCTGGTCCGGCCCGTACACGCGGATGACGTCGCCATCGGCCAGGTGCGGCCCGGCGAAGGGCACGGGACGGCCCTGGAGCAGGAAGGCACACTGTTTGGCGGAACAATTCGCCTTTTTAAGGTCCTGGATAGCCATATCGGCCGGCCGGACATAGGCCATGGGGTCCCGTTCCAGCTCTTCCAGCGTCGCCGCGTCGTCGATGGTGAACAGCCCGGCCTGGGTGCGGACCAGATAGGTCATGCAGGCGCAGGTCCCCAGGGCCTGACCCAGGTCGCGGATGAGGGAGCGCACGTAGGTCCCTTTGGAACAGGTCACGGCAAAGGTGCCGCGCCGGCCGTCAAAGGACAGCAGGCGCAGGTCGTGGATGGTCACGTGGCGCACGGGCAGGGTGAAATCGACGTCCTGCCGGGCCAGTTTATAGGCCTTGACGCCGTTGACGTTGATGGCGGAATATTTGGACGGTGCCTGTTCGATGTCGCCCACAAAGGACGCCAGGGCGCGGCGCACGTCGTCAGCCGACAGATCCGGTACGGCCGCCGTTTCGACGACGGTCCCCGTACTGTCTTCCGTATCCGTCGCCAACCCTAAGGCGAATTCGGCATGGTATGATTTGACGTCGCTGTCACCGTATTCGATGAGGCGCGTCGCCTGACCGGCATAGACCGGCAGGACACCGGCCGCCAAAGGGTCCAGGGTGCCGGCGTGGCCCATCTTCTTCATGCCATAGATACGGCGCAGGCAGCCGATGACGTCGTGACTGGACATGCCCGTCGGTTTCAGTACATTGATGATTCCGTGTATCATAGGCGCTTTTCGATTTCCTTTACGATGAGTTTCTTCGCTTCATCCAAAGGCTTATCCAAGGTGCAGCCGGCTGCGCGGACGTGGCCGCCGCCACCGAAGACAGCGGCTACGGCGTTGACGTCCATTCCCTTCGAGCGCAGGCTGACCCGCGTTTCCTTATCGCTGACGTATTTGACCGTAAAAGCCACTTCCGACCCTTTGACGTTGCGGGCGTAATCCATGTACATCCCCGTGTGTTCGCCAGTGATCTTGAGGACTTCCGGCGTGTAGGACAGGCAGGAAATGCGGCCGTCATCAAAGAGCTCCAGGTGTTCCAGCACCTTGGACAGGGCCTTCAGTTTTTCCAGGGACCGGGCGTCGAGGTGTTCCGAAATGAAATCGGGCCGGGCGCCGTGGTCGACGAGGAGGGCTGCCATGCGCAGCGTATGGCCTGTCGTGTTGTTGAACTTGAAGAAGCCGCAGTCCGTGGCGATAGCCGTATAGAGGGCATCGGCCATGGCCGTGTTCCAGTCCCGCTGCCAGAGGTCGAAGAGATAGGTCAGGATTTCGCCTGTCGCCGCGCAGTCGGGCCGGACGTATTCCCACTGGGCGAAATGCTCGTTGGAAATATGGTGGTCGATGTTGAGGACCTTGCCGCGGACCAGCTTTTCAGCCTGGCCGATGCGGCCGAGGCCCGTCGCATCGAGGACGACGGTCAGCCAGGAATCATCCGTTTCGACCTGCTCCGGCTTGTTGATGTACTGCAGGCCGTCGAGGAAGTCATAGCGGTCGTCGATATCGTCGTCAATGACCATGACGGCCTTCTTCCCCTGCAGCTGCAGCCAGTGCCACAAGGCCAGGAGGCTGCCGATGGCGTCGCCATCGGGACTGACATGGGCTGTCAGCAGGATCTTATCGTAATGGCGCAGTAAGGTATAGATTTCCTGAGCCGAACAATTCATGGGTATCAGTCCTTCTTTTCAATGTCGCGAAGAATCTTATCGATCTTCATCCCGTAATCGAGGGATGTATCTTCTTTAAACACAATGGTCGGCGAATAGCGGATACCCAGGCGCTTGCCGACTTCCGTGCGGATATAGCCGGTCGCGCTCTTCAGGGCTTTCAGCGTTTCCTGCTTGGCTTCGTCGCTGCCGAAGAGGCTGACGTAGACTGTCGCATCGCGCAGGTCGCCGGTGATGCGGGCATCGGTGACGGTGACGAAACCGATGCGCGGATCTTTCAGTTCATTCAGGAGCATCTTCGATACTTCCTGTTTGATAAATTCCTGTATCTTGCGTACTCGTAATTCTCCCATAGTACGTACCTCCCTTTATTCGGGTTCGACTTCGACCATTTCGTAGGCTTCGATTTCGTCGCCTTCCTTGATGTCGCGGTATTTTTCCAGGGTAATGCCGCATTCGTAGCCGGCCGGGACTTCCTTGACATCATCTTTGAAACGGCGCAGGCCGTCGATTTCGCCTTCGTGGACGACGATGCCGTTGCGGATGAGGCGGATCTTGGACGAGCTGGTGATCTTGCCTTCCTTGACATAGGAACCGCCGACGATGACTTTCGGCGTCGTAATGACTTTACGGACTTCGGCACGGCCGACGATCTTTTCTTCGTATTTCTTTTCCAGCATCCCTTTGATAGCCGCTTCGACGTCGTTGATGGCGTCGTAAATGACGCGGTACATGCGCATGTCGACTTTTTCATGTTCTGCCATCTTGCGGGCTGCCGCATCAGGGCGGACGTTGAAGCCGATGATCAGGGCGTTAGATGCTGAAGCCAGCATGATATCCGATTCGTTGATGGCGCCGACGCCGGCATGGACGATGGAGATGCGGACTTCGTCGCTCTTGATGCCCATGAGGGACTGGCTCAGGGCTTCGACGGAACCCTGGACGTCGCCTTTGATGATGAGGGGCAGTTCCTTCAGTTCGCCCTGCTGGATCTGGTTGAACAGGTCATCCAGTGTGACTTTGGCATTGACGTGGAGTTCGGACGAACGTTTCTTTTCCAGGCGTTTTTCGGCAACAGAACGGGCCGTCTTTTCGTCGGTGACGTTGAGGATGTCGCCGGCTTCCGGTACGTCGTTGAGGCCGAGGATTTCGACCGGGATGGACGGTTCAGCTTTCTTGACGCGTTCGCCCCGTTCGTTGTTCATGGCGCGGACCTTGCCGAAGCAGGTGCCGACGATGATCGTATCGCCGACGCGGAGGGTCCCTTTCTGGATGAGGACGGAAGCGACCGGGCCGCGGCCTTTATCCAGCTTGGCTTCGATGACGACACCCTGAGCCGGACGGTTCGGGTTGGCCTTGAGGTCCTGTACTTCTGCCAGGACGAGGATATTTTCCAAGAGGTCGTCGAGGCCGATTTTCTTATGTGCCGAAACGGGGACCATGATGGTGTCGCCGCCCCAGTCTTCGCTGACCAGGCCGTATTCCGTCAGCTGCTGCATGACGTGTTCCGGATTGGCGCTTTCCTTATCGATCTTGTTGATAGCGACGATGATGGGGACGCCAGCCGATTTGGCATGGTTGATGGATTCAACAGTCTGCGGCATGACACCGTCGTCAGCTGCGACGACGAGGACGGCGATATCCGTGACCTGGGCGCCGCGGGCACGCATGGCCGTGAAAGCTTCGTGGCCCGGCGTATCCATGAAGGTGATTTTCTTGCCCTGGTAGCGGACCTGATAAGCCCCGATGTGCTGAGTAATGCCGCCGGCTTCGTGGCTGGTGACATTGGTCTGACGGATGGCGTCGAGGAGGCTCGTCTTGCCGTGGTCGACGTGGCCCATGATGGTGACGACAGGCGGACGGGTCTTGAGGGTTTCCGGCGGGTCGATGATTTCTTCGATTTCCGTCGGGTCTTCCGGCGGTGCTTCCTTGGTGACGGTGACGCCGAATTCATCGGCAATGAGGGAGGCCGTATCGAAATCCAGTTCCTGGTTGATCGTCGCCATGATGCCGCCCATGAGGAGCTTCTTCATGACTTCGCCAACATCGCGACCCAGGCGTTCGGCAAAGTCCTTGACGATGATCGTTTCCGGTAGTTCGATAGCCGTCGGATAATTCTTCTTCTTCTTCGGAGCTTCCTGCGCTACCGGTGCCTGATGCTTCTGGTTGCGTTTGTTCTTGTTGTGCTTGCCTTTGTTCAGGACGTTGGACAACAGCGTATGGGGACGGTTGCCGCCGTTATTCTTGTTGTTATTGCGGTTATTCTGGCCGCCGCGCTTGTTCTTGTTGCCACTGCGGTTGTCATTGCCGCCCTGGGAATGACCAAAATACTTGGTGCGCTTGTTGTCGCCCTGCTGGCCCTGGCTGCTCTGGCCGCCGTTATTGCCGCCTTTATGGTTCTGCGGACGGCTGCCCTGGTTCTGGCCCTGAGCGGCTTTGGCACCGCGGTTCGGCTGGTTCTGCCCATTGCCCTGGTTCTGGCGTTTCTTGTCCTGATTCTGGTTATTCTGTTTCGGCGTATTGCCCTGTTTTTTGTTTTTGTTCTGTCGGCTCGTTTCGTTCACTTTTCGGCTAGTTCCTTCCCCTGTCTGTTTATTTTCCTGTTTATGTCCACGCTGTGCTTCTCCTTTGGCACCCTTCTTGAAGGATGCATCGAGGATGGACTTCATATTGGCGTCAATACCGGTGAAATTACCGGCTTTGATATGATGATCTTCCAGCGTCTTGATTACTGTCTTTGCGGGAACGCCGTATTCTTTTGCGGCTTCGTATACTCGTTTCGTCATCTAGTTACCCCCTTCTATTCATCACGCTTCACTTTCTCTATGGCCCCGGCGAAGCCTTTGTCATCAATGAGGATGATGACGCTCTGGGCTTTGCCGACGGCACTGCCTAATTCATCTTTCGTATATGTATCAACGACGGTGATCCCTTTCCGCTCCGCCAGGCGGCGATACTTTTCGACGTTATCGCTGCCGCCGTCGGAGGCCAGGAATAAGAGCGGGACGCGCCGGCGCTTCAATGTTTTCTGTGCAGCTCCATCACCGCAGACGGTCTTGCCAGCCCGGCAGGCAAGGCCGAGGAGATTCAGGACCTTGTCGCTCACAACAGTTCCTTTCTCAGCTGTTCATAGATTTCGCTGGACACTTTGGTCTTCAGGGACCGTTCCAGGCGATGTTCCTTATAAGCTTTTTCCAGGCATTCGCTGTTCGGGCAGAGATAGACGCCGCGGCCGGACTTCTTGCCGGTCTTGTCGATCTCGACAGCGCCTTCCGGCGTGCGGACGACGCGGATCATTTCCTTCTTGCTCTTCTGTTCCTGACAGCCGGCACAGACGCGCATGGGAGTCTTTCGGGTCTTCATGGCTTATTCTCCTTCCGTATCGGCTGCACCTTCGTCAGTTGCCGGCATGGCCAAGTCGCTGAGAATATCGATGTCATCGGCCGGTTCACTGTCCTGCGGAGCTTCTGCCTGGGCAGCCAGTTCGGCAGCCTGGCTTTCGCTCTTGATGTCGATCTTCCAGTTGGTCAGTTTCGCAGCCAGGCGGGCGTTCTGGCCGGCCTTGCCGATGGCCAGGGACAGCTGGTAATCCGGTACGACGACGCTCGACGATTTTTCGTCTTCATCGACCGTGACCGAAATGACCTGAGCCGGGCTGAGGGCGTTGGCGATGTAGACCGCCGGGTCTTCGTCCCATTTGACGATGTCGATCTTTTCGTTCTGCAATTCCGAGACGATGTTCTGGACGCGCGAGCCTTTCGGGCCGACGCAGGCACCGACGGAATCGACGTTGGCATCGCGGGAATAGACGGCAATCTTAGAACGGCGGCCCGGTTCGCGGGCGACGGATTTCAGTTCGACGACACCTTCGTAGATTTCCGGTACTTCCAGTTCAAAGAGGCGCTTCAAGAGGCCCGGATGGGTCCGGGATACGAGGATCTGGGCGCCTTTCGTCGTCTTGCGGACTTCGACGACATAGCACTTGATGCGCTGGCCGACGCTGTACGTTTCCGACGGGATCTGTTCCGATGCCGGCAGGATGGCTTCAGCCTTGCCCAGGTCGACGTAGACGTTGCGGTTCTCGATGCGCTGGATGATGCCCGTGATGATGTCGTCCGTGCGGTCCGAGAATTCATCATAGACGATGTTGCGTTCCGCTTCGCGCAGGCGCTGGATCATGACCTGTTTGGCAGCCTGGGCGGCGATGCGGCCGAAATTGTCCGGCGTGACATCGACGTTGACGACGTCGCCGACTTCGTAATTGACATCAATGAGGCGGGCCTTATCGAGAGAGATTTCCGTATGCGGGTCTTCGACTTCGTCGACGACGGTCTTGGCAGCCTTGATGGCATAGTCGCCGGTCGAGCGGTTCAGTTCGACTTCCGCCGTCGGATTGGCATCGGGTTCCTTCTTGTAAGCCGTGATCAGGACGGCTTCCAGGGAGTCACAGATGACATCCGGAGATACGCCTTTCTCTTTGGATAAGTAAGCAATAGCATTGAGCAATTCTTTATTCACGTTAATAACCTCCACTAAAAATCAATATGCAAACGGACTTGCGATATTTCTTTCATGTCAATCTTATCTTCACGGCCATCGACCTGGACGATGAGATGCCCGTCAGCTGTCTTTTCGACGAGATCTGCCGTCAGGTCCTTGACGCCGTCGCGGGCCTTAAAGAAATGGATGTCTACGGACCGGCCGGCATAGCGGACGAAGTCCTTGTCCTTCTTGAGGATGCGGTCCAGTCCCGGCGACGATACTTCCAGGAGATAGTTGTCGCTGATCGGGTCCTTTTCGTCGAGGACCTTGCTCAGCTTCTCGCTGACGGCCTGGCAGTCTTCCAGGTCGACACCACCTTCTTTATCAATGAATACGCGCAGGTACCAGTTCCGTTCGCGCACGTATTCGACGTCGACCAGTTCCAGGTCAGTCCCTTCGATAATCTGTTCTACTTCTTTGGCAATCAAATCTTCAATGTGTTCACGTCTCATCGTATTCACCAGCTTATCTTCAAAATTTCCTACAGGTAAAAGTTAAGAGTGGGCTTTCACCCACTCTTCGCATCTAAACATCTAAATTACTTTTAGTATACCACTGTCTGCTCATTCTGACAACGATTTGTCCCGATCAGCCGCGATTTCGTCGAGGACGGGCAGGAGGCGTTTCCGCAAGGCTTTCTCCAGCTCCTTCAAAGACGACGTATCGAAGTCGTGGACCAGGTTCGGGAAGTTCTGCACCCGCCGTTCGGCAAAGAAATCGTCGCGCAGGACGTTGTACATCAGGGACAGGCCGCTGCGCGTGGCTGCGTCGTAATAAGCCAGGATCATGTAGGACCCGTTGATGATGCGCACGGCATCGTTGGGCTTGACCAGGCGCCGGAAGCCCTGATAACTGTCGGGCAGGAACTCATCCCATGCGACGTCAGGGACGCCCTTGTTCTTGAGGATGACGCTGAAATTGCGGCTCCGTTCGACGTAATCGTCGTGGATGATACGGGCCAGGCGCTCTTCGACCATGGACCGGAAGAGGTCGAAAGAAGCGGTGATGAATTCGATGAGGGCGAATTCCAGCATGCCGATATCCGTCCGGATAGAGAATTCTTCCGATTCGGGATTCAAGATAGCCCGCACGGTCCAGCCGTTGACGTGATTCTCATAGGTGAACAAGCGGTACTCGACGGGCTTGCCGTCTTTCTCGATCATGCGATATTCTTCCAATAACTGAAAATCTCCCACTGAAAGTGGGAGAACAGTTGTGATATTCCATTGTTTGAGTGTTCCAATCAATGTAGCATCCATAGTAAAAATGGTGCGGTTGGCGGGAGTTGAACCCGCACGATCGAAGATCACTGCCGCCTGAAGACAGCGCGTCTGCCATTCCGCCACAACCGCATAACTCAGAAATCGTAAAGCTGTTTGTAATGCTTTTCGTTCAGCAAGACTATTCTAACATATTCTCGCGTTTCTGAAAAGGGGATTTTTTCAATTTCTTGAAAATTTTTCGTCCAGCCATATTTCTGGATCCACGAGTCGACATGTCCCCGGCCGGCATTATACGCAGCCAAGGCCAGTACTTGATTCCCGTCGTATTCCTTCAATAAGTAGGCCAGATACCAGGTTCCCAACCTGATGTTTGTACGGACGTCATTGAGTTTTTCAGGCGTGTAGTCGGTCATCCCCATCTCATCGGCAATCCATTGTGCCGTGTCGGGCATGACCTGCATGAGGCCATGGGCACCGGGCTGGGAAGCAGCTCGTTCGTCAAACTTGCTTTCCACTAAGATGACGGACGCCACCAGGGCGGGGTCGACTTTGTCTTCGTAGGCATACTGCCGAACCAGGTAATCGTACTGGAGGGGGTATACGAACTTCCGCATGACATCATCTTTCCAAGAATAAAAGTACGATGCGGACAGACATATCAATAATGCCGCTATGATGATTTTCCCTTTGGTGCTTGCTCTTTTTCTCAATGTCTTCTCCCTACCCTTTGATGCGGTCCATCAAGGCCTGCCATGCGACGAGTACCTGTTTCTGCGTCTCTTCCGGAGAGCCGGTATTGTCGATGATGACCTGTGCCAAAGACCGTTTGTCGTCGATAGGAAGCTGTGCATGAATCCGTGCCAGTGCTTCACTTTCGGAATAGCCGTTCCGCTTCATCAGCCGCGTAAGCTGCGTTACCGGATCGACGTACACCAGCCACGTTTCGTCAACGTACGAATCGTATTTTACCTCATAAAGCAGGGGCATGTCAAGGAAAATGACAGGATTTTTTTTATTTTCTTCGATTTTTTTGATTTCCCCGTCGATGCCGGCATGGATGAGGGGGAATAAAATGGCTTCGAGCTGCGCTTTCTTCGCCTTATCGCCAAAGACGACGCTGCCGATGTAGGCCCGGTCCATGGATCCGTCGGCTAAGAGCGTCTTCGGCCCAAAAGCCGCAGCAACGGCCGCAAGTCCTTCTGAACCGGGTTCGACGACGTCGTGGGCAATGACGTCGCAGTCGACGATACCTGCCCCCAATTCGCGCAGCATGGTGACGACAGTGCTTTTGCCGGAGGCAATGCCGCCGGTCAGGCCAATATGTAACATAAGAATCGCTCCTCCTGTAAATCTTTTCTTCCATTATAGCCGTTCCCGGCCTGTCTGTCCATGCCCTGCCGGACGGGCCGCTGCCTTGATTTCTCCTCTCCCGTCCGATAAAATAAGGTTGCTAACCAATTTCTAAAAAAAGAAGGTGTTTTCCTATGATGCGCGCTCTATTTCTATTATATGCCATCTGGGGTTTCAACTGGGTCGTCATGAAGACGGCCAATGCTTATTTCCCGCCCGTCCTGTTCGTGGCCTTCCGCTTCCTCATCGGCGCCGCCGTCATGCTCTCGGTCTGTGCCTGGCGCCGTATTCCCGTCCCGGAACGGAAGTACTGGAAGTGGATCGCCGTTACGGGCATCTTGCAGATTGCCATCAACAATGTCTGCATGCAGATCGGCATGTATTCGCTGACAGCCGGCGTCGTCTCCGTGTTGAACTACACCATGCCCGTGTGGATGGCCATTCTGGCCCAGTTCTTCCTCAAAGAAAGGCTGACGCTCCGGAAAATAGCCGGCATAGCCATCTGCATCGCCGGCCTCTTCGTCCTCATGGACATCCATGACCTGGGCAATATGACGGCCGTCTCCATCGTCCTCGCCGGGGCCGCCGCCTGGGCCGCATCGGGCATCATCTTGAAACGGCACCTCCAGGATAGTCCGCCCCTGCAGTACTCGGCCTGGCAGATGGTCGTCGGCTCGCTCCTGCTCTTCATCGTCGCCCTGATTGTCCCACAGCCTCCCATCCACTGGACAACAACAGCTGCCGCCTGTCTGCTCTATAACGGCATCCTGGCTGCAGCTGTCGGCTTCTTCTTATGGAATTATATCCTCGCCCACATGGAAGCCGGCAAGGCCGGCGTCGCCATCCTGGTCGTCCCCGTCGTCGGCGTCGTCAGCGGCATCCTCGTCCTGGGCGAAGCCTTCACCTGGCATACAGCCCTGGGCATTCTCCTGGTCCTGGGCGGCGTCCTGCTCATCGTCAAACCCAGACGGCCGCGCCTGTCCCTGACGCATTAAGGTAAAAATGACATATGTCACAGAAATATGAAAACACAGGAAATTGTCATTTCTTTTATGATTTATTTATAATCTTCCTGTATACTATATAGTAACGCACATATATAGGAGGTATTTTATGACTGACGCACTTCGCCGCCACCGGCGCTTTCTGATGGGTCTCTTCATCGCCGCTGCGGCCTTTTTGTACCTGGCCCACATCGGGTCGTATCATCTCATCGACCTCGACGAAGGGCGCTATCACCGGGTCGCCATGGAAATGGTACTGTCCGGCGACTACATCACGCCCCACTTCGATTACATGCCCTATTTCGAGAAGCCTATTTTCCAATACTGGGTCACGGCCCTGTCCATGGAGCTCTTTGGCATCCGTGAATTCACTGGCCGCATTCTGCCGGCCCTGACGGGCCTTGGTAACGTCTTCCTGGCCTTCTGGCTGGCCAAGACCATGTACAACCGGCGTACAGGGCTCCTGGCTGCCGTCATCGTGGCTACGTCGGCCCTGCAGCTCATCGTCGCCTCTATCGGCGTCATGGACATGGCCCTGACCTTTTTCATCGATGCCTGCCTGGTCTCGTTCTACGTCTTTGAACGGACGGAAAACAAGAAATACCTGCTCGTCTTCTACGCCGCCATGGGTTTCGGCATGCTCACGAAAGGGCTCATCGCCATCGTCTTCCCCGTCGGCATCCTCTTCTGGTACGCCCTGCTGAGCAAGCGGCCGCGCCTCTTCCTCAAACTCTTCTACCTGCCGGGCATCATCCTCTTCCTGGTCATCGCCGTGCCCTGGTACTACCTGGTCTGCCAGAAGAATCCGGACTTCTTCTATTTCTTCTTCATCCGCGAACACTTCCTGCGCTTCGCCACCAAGATGCACGAACGTTTCCATCCCTGGTACTACTTCGTCCCGGTCCTCATCGCCGGCCTCATGCCCTGGACGGGCTTCGTGGCGACGTTCTTCAGCAAAGACGGGATTTTCCGCAAGCCCGGTTCCCTGCGGCATAAGCAGGACCTGCTGCTGCTCGCCCTCTGGGCCGGCCTGATTTACGTCTTCTACAGTATTTCCGACTCGAAACTGCCGACGTACATCCTGCCCTGCTGGCTGCCCTTGTCGGTCCTCCTGGCCGCGTCTATCGAACGGTGCCGTCAGGAAGGGCGCTGGCTCGGCCACAGTTTTCTCATAAATGCCATCCTCTGCCTGCTGTTTACGGCAGCGGGCATCGCCTACCTCATGCACACCGATTTCCTGACCGTCGCCGACTTCCTGACCCACGGCGGCCTGCTCATCGCCTCGCTCTTCGTCGGCACCCTGGCAGCGGCCTGGGTCTGGCATCGCAAGAAGGACTTCCTCTCGGTCCTGGTCATCCTCAGCTGCATGGCCTATGGCTTCGGCCTCGGCGCCCATCAGGTCCAGGGCCAGATTCACGACCATCAGACGGCCTATACAGTCAGCCAGGACATCCGGTCCCTGAACGTCCCGGACAGCACGCCAATCATCATGTATGGCTCGTTCATGCCCGGCCTGGTCTACTACCTGGATCGTCCCATCGCTGCCGGTAACTTCATGGGCGAGCTGGAATTCGGCATCCATCATACGGACCGGACGAACATGTACTACGGCAGCCAGGACCTGTATGACCTCTGGAACAGCGACCAGCCGGCTATCGTCGTCGTCCAGCCGAAATACCGCGACGAAGCCCTGCGCGTTTTGGGAACGGTTCCGGCCCAGCGCCTCGACGTCGAAGACTATACGGTCCTCCTGAACCGGGCCGCCGCCGGAGGTGACAAACGATGAAGCAAATCGACATCCTCGTCCCCTGTTATAACGAAGAAGCCGTCCTGCCCCAGTTCTATCAGCGGACGTGCGCCGTCATCGACGCCCTGCCAGACTACGCCTTTACCTTCATCTTCGTCAACGACGGCAGCCGCGACCAGACCCTACCCATCCTGCGCCAGCTCCACGAAAAAGATAAGCGCGTGGCCTACGTATCCCTGTCGCGCAACTTCGGCAAGGAAGCAGCCATGCTGGCCGGCATGGACTACGCCGAAGGCGACGCCCTGGTCATCATGGACGCCGACCTCCAGGACCCGCCGGAACTCCTGCCGGACATGATCGCCTGGTGGGAAAAAGGCTACCGCGATGTATCGGCCCGCCGCCGGCGCCGCGAAGGGGAAACGTTCTTCAAGAAGTGGTCGAGCCACGTCTATTACCGCCTGCTCAAGAAATTGTCCCCCGTCCCGGTCCAGGAAGACGTCGGCGACTTCCGCCTGCTCGACAGGCGCTGCGTCAAAGCCCTGCGCAGCCTGCGCGAATGTCAGCGCTATACCAAGGGCCTGTTCAGCTGGATTGGCTTCGAGAAGAAAGAAATCCTCTTTGACCGGCCGCCCCGGGCTGCGGGCAAGACCAAGTGGAACTACTGGAAACTCTTCAACCTGGCCATCGACGGCATTACCAGCTTTACGACGGCGCCTTTGCGCATCGCCGCCTTTACCGGCTGTTTCCTGGCCATCGTCGCCGCCATCTATCTCGTCTTCATCGTCCTGCGCACCCTACTCTTCGGCGAAGACGTCCCAGGCTATCCGTCCCTCATCTCCCTCATCCTCTTCATCGGCGGCGTCCAGTTCACCTTCATGGGCATCCTCGGCGAATACGTCGGCCGCATCTATAACGAAAGCAAAGGCCGCCCGCCGTACATCGTCGGCGAAAGCACACGGGAAAAGAAATAAATCAATCAAAAATGACCGCTCCGTTGGCAGACAGATGGCGGTCATTTTTAGGTTCCATCACAGCCATTCATCACTGTGGCAGCAGATGGATATGAGGTCCTGCATGGGCTGTGTCAGGTACTTGTTTTTATGATGTACCATGCGGAAATGGCGCTTGAATTCGAGGCCCGGCAAAGGGAGTTCGACGAGGCGGCCCGTTTCGATTTCGTTTTGAACCAGGCGGCGGGACAGGACGGATACGCCTAAGTTGGCCATGACGGCTTTCTTGATGGCTTCGGAGTTATTGTAGACGCCGATGATGCGGCAGGTCAGGTGGTGGTCTTCCAGGACGCGCTCAAAGAGGTCCCGCGTGCCGCTTCCCTGTTCGCGGACGAAGACGGGCATGCCGTCCAGGTCCTGCGGCGCTGTAATGGCCTTACGGCTCCATTCGCTGTCCGGCGAAGCGATGAGGGTCAGATAATCCGTAATGATGGGCCGGGATACGAGGTATGGCGAATGGACCCGTCCTTCGACAAGGGCCAGGTCCAGTTTATCTTCCATCAGGAGCTGTTCCAGTTCCTCCGTATTGTGGATAGCCGACAGGATGTCCCATTCAGGATGTATCTGACGGCAATGCGTCAGGAGTTCGACCAGGAAGATGTCGCCAATGGTGATGCTGACGCCCAGGCGGATCGGCAGCTGATGCTGCATGGCCGTCAGGCTGTCTTCGGCCTGCTGGCAGAGCGACAGGATCTGATAGGCATACTGTTTCAAATTCTCCCCAGCCGGTGTCAGGAAGATGTGGCGGCCCAGGCGTTCGAACAGGAGCAGGCCGTAATGATTTTCCATTTCATGGATGGCCTGAGTGACCGACGGCTGGCTGATATGGAGCTGCCGGGCAGCCTGGGTCATATTCAAGGTTTCGCAGACTGCCAGGAAAATGCGGAAATGGCGCAGCGTCATAAAGTTGTCCTCCTTAATTCATAGGTAAATACTTATGATTTATATTATATCCTAGTATTTTACTTATGAAAAGGGACAGACTATACTGGAGTCATCTCAAATATCAGTATAGGAGTGATATCATCATGCAATTATCCACTATGATCGACTGGCGCCACGCCCTGCTCGGCGTCGTCCTGACCCTGGCCTGTTCCCTGGCCGGCCAATCGCTGGCTTCCCTGCCGGGCTTTTCCCTCATCGGTCACCTGGTCCTGGCCCTGCTGCTGGGTATGGCTATCCAGGTCTGCCGTCCGGTCACGCTGGCGGCCCGGGAAAGCACGGGCTTCATTGCCAATAAATTTCTCCGGGCCGGCATCATCTTCCTGGGTTTCAAGCTAAACCTCATCATCCTGGTCAGCGCCGGTATGAAGAGCCTCATCGCCGCCGTTTTCGTCGTGGCCATCATGATTCCCCTCAATTATGCCGTCGCCCGTGCCCTTCGCGTCGACCACACATTGGCCCTGCTCACGGCCTGTGGCTGCAGCATCTGCGGTGCCGCCGCTGTCATGGGCGTTTCGGGGACACTCAAGGCCAAAGCCGACCAGTCCGTCCTGGCCGTCGCCATCGTAGCCATCCTGGGCACGGTCTTTACGCTCATCGAAGTCTTTCTGCAGCCCGTCCTGGGCTTTACAGACGGCCAGTTCGGCGTCATGGCCGGCCTCAGCCTCCATGAAATCGCCCACGCCGTCGCCGCTGGCGGCAGTGCCGGCCCCATAGGTACAGACAGCGCCATCATCACCAAATTATCGCGCGTCCTGCTCCTGGCCCCGGTCGCCATCATCCTGGGTATCGGCGAAACCTGGCGCCAGCGCCGCCAATCGGGAGATACGGACCAGAAACTCAAAGTCCCTATTCCCTGGTTCATGGGCGGCTTCATCGCGGCCAGTGCCATCGGCTCCTATATCCCGGCCATCGGATTCGCCGTCCCCATGCTGGTCAAAGCAGCCTACCTCATCCTGGGCATGGCCATGGCCGCCCTGGGACTGAACGTCAACTTCGCCGTCATCGCCAAAAAAGGCACCCGCCCCATGGGCAGCGCCCTCGTCTGCTCCTTCGTCCTCTTAGGATTGTCCTGGTTCATCGTTCGCACATGGTTTTAGAAGATGCCAAAAGGACCTGTCGCACGTGCGACAGATCCTTTTCGAGTTTTAACAAACTACAAACTATATTTTCCCCGTATAAGTGCGGCGGGCGGCAACGACTTGGCGGATGTGGTCGGCCACGGTCGTGCAGCAGCCGCCGACGGCGACGGCACCGGCTTTCATGTAATCCAGGGCATAATCGCCGAAACGGCGGTCCGTCCCGATGCCATGCCAGGTCTTGGTCTGCGGATCGTATTCTTCGCCGCTGTTCGGGTAGACGATGACCGGCAGGTCCGAAGCCCCTTTCAATTCGCCGATGAGGCTGGTGATGTATTCCGGCTTCGTGCAGTTGACGCCGATGGCCTGCAGGTGCGGATAGTTACGAGCCAGCTGGCGGGCACAATCGGCCAGGAGCTGGCCTTCACAGTTGTGGCGGCCGTCGCAGCAGGAAAAGCTGATCCAATAGGGTGCGCCCAGTTCTTCGGCGATCTGCGCTTCTACTTCCGCTTCCATCAGGGACGGTTCCGTTTCAAAGAGCAGGACGTCGGCACCGGCCTGCCACAGGAGTTCAGCCCGGCGGCGATGGAAGTCCCGCAGCGTATCCGCACTGACGCCGTAATGGCCCTTGTATTCGGATCCATCAGCCAAATAAGCCCCGTATGGGCCGGCACTGGCCAGACAGAGCGGCCAGGACCGGCCAGCCTGCTTCCCTTCGGCGTCCCACCATTCCTGGCGCGCTTCCTGAAAGACCTGGACTGCCCGGGTGATGAGGGCTTCTGCCTGTTCGCGGCTGTACCCCGTTTCCATCAGTCCCGGCAGGGAGGCCTGGTAACTGCAGGTAATGCCCGCATCGGCACCGGCCCGGAAATACTGGATGTGGACTTCCTTGACCAGTTCCGGCCGGTCGGCCAGGACGCGGGCCGTCCACAGTTTGTTGTTCAAATCGGCCCCGAGATTTTCCAGGGCCGTCCCCATGGAGCCGTCGAGGACCAGAACGCCTTCGCGGTCCAAAATCTGTTTCAATGTATTTTTCATTTTCTTTCTCCTTTCACAGGCACCGTCCCATAAGCGACGACAGGCGGATTTTCTCCCCGTTCCTGCGCCGGCAGGAAACGGAACCAGAAATCATTGAACAAGCGGAAGATTTCTTTCCGCTGCGTGACGATGAACAAAATCGTGATCATGACGTAAATAGCCGACAAAATATCGGTCATGGCCCACAGGGCATCGGCTTTGGCATTGTAGAGGACGACACAGGGAATCATGTAATAGATCATGTAGACCTTAGTCGCCCTGCGGTTGCGCCGGGTATCGCCAAAAGCGTAGTTGACCGATTTTTCGCAGCTGTAATACATCCCGATGATCGTCGTCCAGGCAAAGACCGTAATGGCGACGGCCATGAACCAGGCGCCCCAGTCGCCAAAGGAAATGCGGAAGGCGACGGTCGTCAGACTGGCACTGTCGACGCCGGGATAATCGATGTAGGAATTGGTCAGGAGCAGCGACAAGGCCGTCACCGAGCAGACGACGATCGTGTCGAGGAACACTTCGCCCCAGCCCCAGGAAGCCTGGCGGACAGGATGATCCGTCCGGGCCGTCGCATGGGCGATGATGCCATAGCCCGTGCCGGCGTCGTTGGAATAGAGGCCGCGGGCAATACCATAGCGCATGGCATCCTTGACCGTCGCCCCGGCAAAGCCGCCGACACCGGCCATGGGCGTAAAGGCGCTGCGGACGATCAACTCCAGCGTTGCCGGCACCTGCGGCAGATGCTGGACGAGGATGGCCAGGCCTCCGAGAATGTAGAGCAGGGCCATGATGGGCACGACCCGTTCCATGACGGCCGAAATGCGCCGCAAGCCGCCGAAGATGGTGACGAAACAGGTGAGGCCCAGAAAAGCGGCCGACCAGAGCGGGTCGATGCCAAAGGCTTCCCTCAGGGCGCCGACGACGAATTCCGTCTGAACGCTGCACGTCCAGGGGCCTAAGGTAAAACAGGCAATAGCCAGCAGGAAAGCCCCTTTCCGCCAGCCCAGGGCGTTTCGCATGACAAAGGACCGGTCACACATGTATTCGTCCATGGACTCAGAGTACTTGACGCGGAAGCGCTGGCCCAAAATGATTTCGCAGGCTTTCGTCGACATGCCCAGGCAGCCTGAAACCCACATCCAGAAAACGGCGCCGGGACCGCCGGAAACGATAGCCGTCGCCACGCCGCCGATATTGCCGCCGCCGATTGTATTGGCCATGGCCGTACAAGCAGCGGCGAACCCTGAGACCGACCCCTGGCCGCTGCCCTGGCGCTGGAACATCTTGCCAAAGGTATTGCGGAAATGAAATCCGATGTGCCGGAAATTATAGTAGAAATGAAAACGGATGCTCAAATATAAGCCCATACTGACCAGCACGACAATCATCGGCGTCCCCCACAAAGCATCGGAGACCGCCATCAATCCATTCAAAATCATAGTTTTCCCCCAATCAATACATAGTCTGTGACTTATTAAGAATGGCATAAGCCATGAAAAAAGTCAATGATTCCTTCCATTTGTCACGTACTTTTCGATATGATACAATTTATATAGTATACTTAATTTGTTCATATCTTTCATTTTTATTTTGGGAAGGTGGTTTTTCTTTGAAAATTCCAAAAAACAACTTGCAGGCAAGTATTGTCCTGCCCAGTATCTTATTCATTGGAATCGTCGTCATAAGCTGTATCTTCTTTCCCGATCGGACAGATGCAGTTTTAAGCAGTGTAAAAGAATATATATTCAGTTCATTCAGCTGGGTATACATTCTTTGTGTCGCCTTCTTTTTCCTCTTCCTGGTCATCTTATGCCTGGGAAAGCTCGGTGACATCCGCTTGGGAAACGAAGATGAAAAACCAGAATTTTCCTTTTTTTCCTGGTTGTGCATGCTGTTTTCAGCCGGTATGGGCATTGGCCTGATGTTCTTTGGCGTAGCCGAACCGATTTCCCACTTATCGGCCCCCTTACACGGGTCGGCTTCATCGCTGGTCCAAACAAAGGAAGCCATGCTGAACACCTTGTTCCATTGGGGGATCCATGCCTGGGCGATTTACGGTATCATCGGCCTGGCCCTGGCCTATTTCGGATTCCGCTATCAGCTTCCCGTAACCCTGCGTTCCGGTTTTTATCCCCTCCTGAAGCATAGGCTGAACGGTTTCTGGGGCAACCTGATTGATATCGTCGCCCTCTGTGCGACGATTTTCGGTCTGACGACGACGCTGGGCTTCGGAGCCATGCAGCTCAACGCCGGCCTGAGTGCTGTCGGCATTTTTTCGACAGCCTCTTTTTCCCACATTGTCCTCTTGATTGTCATCGCCGTCGGCCTGGCCATCTTGTCGGCCATTTCCGGCGTAAGCAAGGGAATCCGTTACATGAGCCAGGGAAATCTAATCCTGGCCATCGCCCTGCTCCTGTTCATCCTCTTCGCCGGCCCGACGGTATATCTCTTGTCGGCCTTCACAGAAAACGTGGGCTACTATCTAACACACATCATCGAACTGTCTTTCCGCACTTTCGCCTACGAAAGCACCAAAGAAGAATGGTTCACGAACTGGACCATCACCTATTGGGCCTGGTGGATTTCCTGGGCGCCCTTCGTCGGCCTCTTCATCGCTAAGATTTCCAAAGGCCGCACGATACGCGAATTTGTCGTCTGCGTCCTCCTGGTCCCTACCCTGTTCAATATCTTCTGGATGACCGTGTTCGGCAACGGGGCCATCTGGGTCGATGGACAGACCGGTGGCATCCTGACCCAGGCCGCCGCGGAAACGGAAAAGCTCTTATTCCTGTTCCTGGACCAATTCCCCCTGGCCCTGGTCACCTCGCTGATTGCCCTGCTGGTCATCGCCATTTTCTTCATCACTTCGGCTAACTCGGGGATTTTCGTCATCAACAGCATCGCCTCGCAAGGGAAAAATACGTTTCCCAAGTGGCAGACCGTCTTATGGGGAACCCTGCTGGCCCTGCTATCCATCGGCCTGCTCTATTCCGGCGGCCTCCAGGCCCTGCAGACGATGACCGTCATCATCGCCCTGCCCTTTGCCGTCATCATGATCCTGATGGTGTTCTGCCTGCTCCGGGGCTTGACGATCGATAACGCCTATTTCAGCAGAAAATTGTCAGAAAGTACCGTCTACTGGGATGGCTCCCATTGGCAGGACCGGCTGAAAAAAATCGTATCCGTCGGGACCTTGGACGATTTCCAGCAGTTTCTCAAACAGACCGTCGACCCGGCTTTCCAGGAACTGCGCCAGGAATTCCTGCGAAATGGAATTTCCGTCCACATCCAGGGCAGTGACGATAGTCAGACGGCCTGCCGGGAATTGATTGTCGAAAGCGGGAGCCTCCGCAATTTCATTTATGGCATCCGCTACCGGGCCAACGACGTATCCGATACCGTCGTCGGCTCCCTGTCCTTCCCGACCATTACGGAAGAGGAAAATTATGAACCCATTTGTTATTTTGCCGACGGCCGGCGCGGATACAGCATCAAATACATGCAGAAAGATGAATTGATCACCGACGTTCTCCGTCAATATGAACGGTATGTCAAGATGCTGGCGGCCGGCAAACACGACTTATACCTGACGGATAAAGTACATCCCGGACAAGGAGGAAAATCATGAACCGATGGAATAACTTAATCGATTTGAAAGGCGACTCAGCCTCGATGGAAGTCATCAATCAGCGCATCTTATCCGACGCCACCATTGAAGGTACGAACTTGATCGTCTTAGTCATGGCCATCATGATTGCCTGCATCGGCCTGAACTTGAACAGCGTCGCCGTCATCATCGGCGCCATGCTCATTTCCCCGCTGATGGGCGGTATCGTAGCGACGGGCTACGGTATGGCCACATATGACGTCCCTTTTATCCGCAAATCCCTCATCAAATTATCTTTCCAAGTCGGCCTGGCCGTGCTGACAGCTTCGATTTATTTTCTCCTGTCGCCGTTGACCTCGCCGACAGATGAAATGCTGGCCCGGACTACCCCGACAATCTGGGATGTCCTCGTCGCCTTATGCGGCGGGATTGCCGGTGCGGTCGGGAACACGCGGAAAGAAAAGAGCAATGTCATCCCCGGCGTCGCCATCGCCACGGCACTGATGCCGCCCCTCTGTACGGCCGGCTATGGGCTGGCCTCCGGGAACCACACGTTTTTCCTGGGTGCCTTGTACCTGTTCTTCATCAATGCTTTCTTCATTGCCTTGTCCTCGTTCCTGGTCTTCAAAATTCTGAAAGTACCGCCTCATGGCGACATTGCCGAGGCCCATTTCCGCAAACAACGCCTCGTCTTGGTCACACTGGGCCTCTTGATCACCATTCCCAGTATCTACCTGGCTCATCAGACGGTAAAAGACGCCCTCCAGGAAGTCCAGGTAAAATCGTTCATCCAGACGGACATGCAGTTCGAAAAAACCAGCGTCGTATCGTATACACTGAAAGACGATACTTTGACCGTCGACCTCGTCGGGGCCGTCTTGACAGCAGAACAAATCGAGCAACTGAAAACAGCCATGGGCCACTATCACCGCCTGCAAGGCATAACCCTCTCCATCATCCAGGGAAACCGGAATTTGAACACCGAGGAAGTGCAGCAGTTGATCAATGCCCGCATCGAAAAACAGGGCAAAGCCGACAAAGAAGCCTCTTACAAGATGCTGACCAGCAAATATTACCCGGCTTACGAACGTGCAGCGGCTGACCAGCAGGTCATCCAAACCCTCAACAGCCAGGCCCCCTTATTGTTCCCAGAAATACAGTCCGTCCGAGGCGGCACGCTGACTGCCTTGAACCAGGGCAAAGATACAAAAAACGGTGACTTCAACTATGATCGATTCATAGCTGAAGTCACCGTCACGACGCCGCTGAGCGCCGACGATGCCCTACGTCTTCACGACTGGATCAAAGGCCAGGTCAAGATGCCCGTCGTCATGAATGTTCAGACCAGCGATACGCCCAGCGAATATTACGGCAACGGGATCCAGTGGTAGAACTGCGGTGGTCGGCTCCTACGATTGGCACTTCGGGCAGTAGTGGGTGCCGCGGCCGTTCAGTTTAGTGTATTCGATGGTCGTGCCGCAGACGGTGCAGGGCGTACCTTCGCGGCCGTAGACGCGGAGGTTTTCCTGGTTCTGCCCTTCTTTGCCGTTGCCGCTGATGAAGTTGCGGATTGTCGTTCCGCCGTGTTCCAGGCCCTCCTGGAGGACGGCGACGATGGCTTCATGGAGGCAGACCGCTTCTTTTTTCGTCACTTTGTCACTATGGCGCATGGGACGGATGCCCGCCCGGAACAGGGCTTCGTCGACGTAGATGTTGCCCAAACCGGCCACTTTGGTCTGGTCCAGGAGCAGCATCTTCACCGGCCGGTGGCAGCCCTTGAGGAGGTCATAGAGCCGGTCCGTCGTGAAGTCCGGACTGATGGCGTCCGGTCCCAGGTTGTCGTAACCTTTGACGCCTGTCGGACCGTCTGACGGCACGAGCCACAGGCAACCCAAAGTGCGGATGTCGCGGTAGAGGAGCCGCCCTTCGCTGAGGGTAAAGGTAATATGGATGGCCCGGCCGGCATACTGGCCGGGTCTTTCTTCGTAGAGCAGGCTGCCGGTCATGCGCATGTGGGCCAGGAAGGACCAGGGGCCGCTGCAGTGGACGAAGAGATATTTGCCGCGGCGGCTCACGCCTTCCAGGGTCTGACCGGTCAGGGCCGCCTGGAAACGGTCGGCTGTCGTATTCTTGATGAGCCTGGGCAGGTCCAGGTCAATGGCCGTAATGGTCTTGCCCCGGACGTGCTCGTCGAGGAAGGCCCGTATCGTTTCTACTTCCGGTAATTCCGGCATAGTCTCACCTACTTCGCTTCTTCCCAGTTGGTCCCGCTGTGGATGTCGACGACGAGGGGCACGGATAAGTCAACGATGTGTTCCATCGTATCCTTGAGGAGCTGTTCCACTTCATCCTTTTCCCCTGCCGGGACTTCCAGGACCAGTTCGTCATGGACCTGGACCAGGAGCTGGCTCTTTAAATGGCGTTTTTCCAATTCGTCCTGGACAGCGTTCATGGCCAGCTTGATGATATCGGCGGCGCTGCCCTGGATAGGCGTGTTCATGGCCGTCCGTTCGGCAAAGGACCGGCGCGTGAAGTTTTTGCTGTTGATTTCCGGCAACGCCCGGCGGCGGCCGAACATGGTGACGGCCATGCCCGATTCCTTGGCCGAGGCGATGAGGCCGTTCATGTAGTCGTGGACCGTGCTGTAGCGGGCGAAATAAGAGTCGATATATTCCTTGGCTTTCTGGCGGGAAATGGAAATGTTCCGGGCCAGGCCGAAGTCGCTGATGCCATAGATGATGCCGAAGTTGACGGCCTTGGCATGGGACCGTTCTTCCGGCGTGACTTCATCCAGGGGGATGCCGAAGACTTCCGACGCCGTCCGGCGATGGATGTCCTGGCCTTTCTGGAAACCGTCAATCATGGTCGGGTCTTGGGACAGATGAGCCAGGAGGCGCAATTCGATCTGCGAATAGTCGCCGGACACGATATAGTCATAGCCTTCACCGGGGACGAAGAGGGAGCGGATCTTGCGGCCCTGTTCGGTCCGGATAGGTATATTCTGCAAATTCGGGTCGGAACTGCTCAGGCGGCCTGTCGACGTGACCATCTGGTTGAAATGGGTATAGATGCGGCCCGTTTCCGGCACGATGAGCGGTTCCAGGCCGTCGAGATACGTCGAAATGAGCTTCTTCAAGGCCCGGAAGCGCAGGATTTTGTCAATCATGGGGTGTTTGTCCCGCAGGGCATCGAGGACGGCACTGTCCGTCGAATAGCCTGTCTTGGTCTTCTTGATGACGGGCAGCTGTAATTTCTCGAAGAGGATGACGCCGAGCTGTTTCGGCGAATTGATGTTGAACGTTTCGCCGGCGTCGTCATAAATGGCTTCTTCCAGAGCATCGGCCTGGCAGGACAATTCGCTCTTCATGGCCATAAGGCGGTCTGTATCGACAGTGAAGCCGTTCATTTCCATGACGGCCAAAGTATGGATGAGCGGTTCTTCGATAGTGTCGTAGAGCTTCATGAGATTGGCCTTGTCCAGCTCGGCTGCGGCTTTAGGCCAGACCTGGAGGGCAAAAGCGGCATCGCAGGCCAGCTTCTGTCCGTCGTCTTCTGTGCCTTCGTCCAGGCTGACGTCGAAGGTTTCGGAAATATACGTCAGGCCATAGGACGTCCGCGTCGGGTCGAGGAGATAGGCTGCCAGGATGATGTCCTTCAAGGGCAGGCGGCCCGGGACGACGCGGGATACGACCTTGGTCAGGTCCTTGCCGTCATCGGTGACGACGGCTGCCGCTTCGGTCAGGACGGAAAGATAGGCGTCGTAATCGCTTTCGGGAACGACGAAGGCGCCGTCATCGACGGCCATGGCCAGGGCCGTCACAGCCGGGATGGGCTGGCTGCCGTCATAGCGGGCGGCGACGGCGACGGTCTTCCCTTTCAGGCTGGCCGCGCCCGGTGCGTCCATGACCTGGACGGCCGCTGCCGGTGCCGCGGCGTCTGCCAGATGAGAGAAGCGGTCGAAGGCGGCAAAGCGTTCCAGAAGATTGCGGAAGCCCAGGCTGCGGAAGAGCTGGGCCACGTCTTCCTGGCGCGGCTGGGGCTGGAACATGTCCATCGTGTAATCGAGGGGCACGTCGCAGCGGATGGTCGCCAAATCCTTGGACAAGACGGCCTTGTCCTTGTTGTCGGCCAGTTTTTCCTGTAGCTTCTTGCCCTTCACTTCGTCCAGGTGCTCGTAGACGCCGTGGACGCTGCCGAACTGGCTGATGAGCTTGAGCGCCGTCTTTTCGCCGACGCCGGGGACGCCGGGGATATTGTCGGCCGTATCGCCCATGAGGGCCTTCATGTCGATGACCTGGGCCGGCGTATAACCGTATTCGGCTTCCATGACGGCCGGCGTGACGGCCAGCATGTTGGTGATGCCCTTCTTGGTCAGATAGACCGTCACGTCGTCTGTGACCAGCTGCAGGGCGTCGCGGTCACCGGTGACGACAGCGACGGCATAGCCATCGGCTGCCGTCCGGCGGGCCAGGGTGCCGATGATGTCGTCCCCTTCGTAGCCTTCCTGTTCGAGAACGCAGATGCCCAGGCAGGCCAGGACTTCGCGAATCAGGGCGAACTGGGGCCGCAGGTCATCCGGTGCGGGCTTGCGCGTAGCCTTGTAGCCGTCGAACAAGTCGTTGCGGAAGGTGTGCTTGCTCTTGTCGAAGGCGACGGCGACGTACTGCGGGTCCAGTTCGCCGTACAATTTCAATAACATATTCAAAAAACCATAGACGGCATTGGTCGGGTGCCCCTGGGCATCGGTGAGATGCGGGATGGCATAAAATGCCCGATAGAGCAGACTGCTGCCGTCGATGATGACGATATTTTCTTTCATGGGATACCCTTTCTGGTGATGACGTTCGTGGCTCACAACTCGTACCGTTTGTTCATCGCAGGCCGTTCATCGTTCATCGTAATGGCTTGTTATTTTCAATTCTTTACGATCAACGAGGAACGACGAACGAAAAACGATGGAGAAAACGAGAACATGTATAATGGCTGAAGCCTACTGCAACACATTCTCACCGATGCAACAGGGAGCTGACGATGCTGTAGATGCAGTAGATGACGAAGATGCCCAAGAGGTAGGGCATAGCCATGATGATGAAGCCCAGGGCGCCGATGATGACGGCGACGATGCAGAAGACGATGAAGCCCAGGGCCAGTTTGACACGCCACGAAAGGCCGGACGTAACGATGTGGATGCCATGATGCGCTTCCCGTTGCTGGCGCAGCCGTTCTTCATAGAGGGACTTCTGGTCGTGGACCGTCCCATCTTCATCGATGGTCTGGCCGCGGAAACTATCCCGTTCGTGATTCGAAAGGATTTTAGGGTCTTCTGAATTCATAGATGTTCTCCTCCTGATTAATAGTTACGGCTCTTCATGCGGCGTTCGATGTCGCGCTTGGCTTCTTTTTCGGCCAGGGCCTGCCGCTTGTCGTAGAGCTTCTTCCCTGTTACCAGGGCGACGGTCACTTTGACCTTCCCCTTCTTGAAATAGAGGTTGAGGGGGATGAGGGTATAGCCTTTTTCCTGGATCTTGCCCAGGAGCTTGATGATTTCATATTTATGGAGCAAGAGCTTGCGCGTCCGCAGGGGATCGTGGTTGAAGCGGTTGCCCTGATCATAGGGACTGATGTGCATGCCCAGGAGGAAGACTTCGCCGTTCTCGATGCGGCAGAAGCTGTCCTTCAGATTGACCTTGCCCTGGCGCAGGGACTTGACTTCCGTCCCCGTCAGGGCAATGCCGGCTTCATATGTTTCATGAATAAAATAATCGTGACGGGCCTTGCGGTTGTCCGAAATATATTTCACACCTTTCGTCGGTGACGTTGCCAAAACGAATTCCTCCTATTTCTTCTTCTTTTTGCCGCGGCGGCTCTTGCTGCCTTTGCCCTTGCGCGCGGCTTTGCGGCCGGATTTCTTGTCCTTGCGGCCTTTCTTATCCTTCTTGTCTTTCTTGCCCTTCTTGCCGATGGCTCCGGCGAACCAGTTGCGCTTGGTGTCCGTGTCCTTCTTATCGCTGTGTTTCCGTTTATGGCGCCGTTCGGCACTGGCCGCCATGAGCTGCTGCACGTCTTCCAGCGATTCGTAGCGGCCTGGGACGAAGTCGATTTCGCATTTTTCCACATTGACCTGAGCCAGGGTGACTTCCATGGCATCGCCTAAGCGGTAGACCTTGCCGCCGTGCTGGCCGCGCAGGGTGTACGACGCTTCGTCGAATTCGTAGTCGTCGTCCGTGAGCAGAGAAATGTGGACCAGGCCTTCGATGCCGTTTTCCAGGCCCACGAAGAGGCCGAAAGACGTAATGCCCGTAATATGCGCTTCAAAAGGCTGACCGATAAAGGGCAGCATGTACTGGCACTTCTTGAGGTCGTCCGTTTCCCGTTCGGCTTCGACGGCAATGCGTTCGCGCGAGCTGGCCTGGTCGGCGGCGATGGTATGGTACGACAGGGACTGCTGCGATTCTTCCTCGGTCAGCTTGCCCCGGCGCTGGTACTGGCGAATCAGGCGGTGGACCATGAGATCCGGGTAGCGGCGGATAGGCGACGTGAAATGGGTATAACATTCCGAAGCCAGGCCGAAGTGGCCGGCATTGGTCGTCGAATAGCGGGCCTGCTGCATAGAGCGCAGGGCGATGGTCTGGACGACGGCGGCTTCATCGGTTCCCTTGGTCATTTCCAGGAGCTTCTGGAAGTCTGCCGGCTTGACCGATTCCGTATCGGGCATGGGCAGGTTGAAACTGGACAGGACCGTGCGCATCATATCCAGCCGTTCCGGTTCGGGCAGTTCGTGGATACGGTAGACCGACGGGTTTTCGCTGTCCCGGAGATAGCAGGCTACGGTTTCATTGGCAATGAGCATGCTTTCTTCGACGATCTGTTCGGCAATGGTCCGTTCCCGTTTTTCCAGGCGCAGCGGTACGCCGTCCGGATCAAGGATGACTTTGTATTCAGGGAAATCGAAGTCGATGGCCCCGCGGCGGAGGCGCATGTTCTTGAGGATCGTCGACAACGCCCGCAGTTCGTGGAGCATGGGCATGAAGGGCTGCAAGTCGTCAGGCACGATGCCTTCCAGGAGGGCCTTGCGGATTTCGACGTAGTTGCAGCGCCGTTTGACGCGGATGACGGCCGGGCCGATGTCGGCCTTGAGGACCTTGCCTTCTTCATCGATTTCCATGACACAGGTCATGGAGTAACGGTCTTCATTGGCATTGAGGCTGCAGATGCCGTTGGACAGGACCGTCGGCAGCATGGGGATGACCCGGTCGACGAGGTAGACGCTGGTACCGCGGTTATATGCTTCCTGGTCGATGGCCGAGCCCGGACGGACATAATAGCTGACGTCGGCAATGTAGACGCCCAGGCGGAAATGGCCGTTCGGCAGGCGGACGACGTCGATGGCATCGTCCAGGTCCTTGGCATCTTCACTGTCGATGGTGATGAGCTGGCGGTCGCGGTAATCGCGGCGCCCTTCTTCCAGGGTGACCGTCGTGTCGATCTTGGCGGCTTCCTTCTTGACGTCTTCCGGGAAGTCGAAAGGCAGGCCGTGGCGGGCCATGATGACCTTGATATCCAGGTCCTTGTCGCCGTCATAGCCGAGGACTTCCGTCACTTCCCCTTCGGCTTTGCGCCCTTCTTCGGGCCACTTGGTGATCTTGACCAGGACGCGGGCGCTGCTGCGGGCGCCGCCGGTCTTGTCGAGGGGCACGTAGACGTCTTCGCGTATGCGTTCGTCGTCCGGCGTGACGAAGGCGCTGTGTTTTTCCAGCTGGAACGTACCGACCAGGGTCTTGTTGGCCCGTTCGACGATGGATACGATTTCCCCTTCCTGTTTATGACGGCCATCGCCGCTGTGCAGGATGCGGACCGTGACCTTATCGTTATTCATGGCCGTATGGCGGTTCTGTTCGGCAATGTATACGTCCTCCGTCAGGTCCTGGCTGAGGACGAACCCGAAGGTCGGCGTATAACCTTTATAAATACCGGTGATTTCCTGGGGCTGTTTGGCCGAGATATACCGGTCTCCTGCGATTCTCATGAGCTTTTCACTCCTCACTAATTCTTCAAATGTGTCAAATACGTCAGCCAGCCGGGCGCCGGTGATGCCGAGCTGTTCGGCACAGTCTTCGACCGTTGCGCCGCCGCTGTCTTCATTACATATACTTATTATATCATGAGCCAGCTGTAAATCCATAGTTCCCCTCCTCAAATCGCCGTTCTGCAAAGGATAAAAAAGGAGCCGCCGCATATGCGACAGCCCCTAAGAATTCATTAAAAAGTATGCATCAGTCTGCCTAACAGCAATGTACAAATGGCAAATGCTATCGACAGGACGATAGTCAGTTTGGAAAGCAGGGCATCCATGCCGCGGGCCCGGCTCCCGAACAAGTCTTCGGCACCGCCGCCGAAACCGGCGCCCATGCCCTGGGTCTTGCTCTTCTGTGCCACGACGACACCGATGATGAGCAGTGCCAAAATGACAACGATGATTTCTAATGCTGTGATCACGTTAATCCTCCTCACACAATGACGCTAACAGTACTATTGTACACTCATTTAGCTTTTCTATCAATAGGTTCTTTGGCTTTCTCATCGGGTTCCGTTTCTTTTTCGGCATTGCGCGTTTCCAGATAATGTTCCAGCTTGCGTTTGACCCGCTGCAGGGCATTGTCGATGGACTTGACGTGCCGGTGCAGCTGACGGGACATCTCGTTGTAGGATTTGCCGTCAAGATAGGCTGTCAGGACCTGCCATTCCAGATCGCTGAGGATCTCATTCATCTTCAGTTCGATATCATTGAATTCTTCGCGGCTGATGACCAGCTCTTCGGGATCGCTGACGCGGATGCCGGACAGGATGTCCTGCAGCGTCCGGTCCGATTCGTCTTCATAGACGGGCTTGTTGAGGGACACATATGAGTTGAGGGGTATGTGTTTCTGCCGCGTCGCCGTCTTGATGGCCGTGATGATCTGCCGGGTAATGCATAACTCGGCAAAGGCCCGGAACGACGACAGCTTGTCGCCGCGGAAATCCCGCGTCGCCTTGTAGAGGCCGATCATGCCTTCCTGGATGATGTCATCCCGGTCGGCGCCGACCAGGAAGTAGGCGCGGGCTTTGGATTTGACGAAGTTGCGATACTTGTTGACGATATAATCGGCCGCTTTGCCATCGTGCTCTTCCTGGGCGATGCGTACGATTTCTTCATCTGTCATGCCTGCAAAGCGGTCATGTTTTTCTTCTGCATTGGACGCTGCCTGCATAATCGTTACCTCGCTTATCTAATTTATTCGCCTGCCTGCCGCTGCCGCACGACTTCATACATGAGCAGGGCCGCTGCGACGGAGGCGTTGAGGGAATTGACGTGGCCGAACATGGGGATCTGGACCAGGACGTCGCACGTCTCCTTGACCAGGTGCGAAATGCCCCGGCCTTCACTGCCGATGACCAGGACGACCGGATCCGTCAGGGAGCTGTGGAAATAGTCCGTCTCGCCGTCCATGTCAGCGCCGATGACCCAGAAACCGCGCTTCTTGAGCTGCTTCAGGGTCTGGGCGATGTTGCCGATCTGCACGAGGGGCATGTATTCGACGGCACCGGCCGACGTCTTGCCGACAGTCTCATTGATGGGCGCCGTCCGCCGCTTGGGCAGGAGGACGGCGTCGACGCCGGCACATTCCGCCGTGCGGATGATGGCCCCCATGTTGTGGACGTCTTCGATGCCGTCGAGGAGGACCAGAAACGGTACCTTCCCCTTTTCATCAGCAGCGATGAGGACGTCTGTCAAATCGGCGTATTCCACGGGCTTGGCAAAGGCGATGACGCCCTGGTGGCGGTTGCCCGGTGCCAGGTGGTTGAGGACCTTCAGGGGCACGTCTTCGACGAGGATTTCCTTCCGGCCTGCCAGGTCGCGGATGCGCTGCAGCGGCTGCGACTCATTGCCGGCAGCGACGTACAGCTTGGTGATGGACCGGCCGGCCTTCAGGGCTTCGGTGACACTGTTGCGGCCGATGATGATATTTGCCTCACTCATTCCATTCCTCCATGTTTTTCGTTACAATAGGCTTTCGTTTCTTCATAGACCTGGGCCATGACAGCATCCAGGCGTTCCGTCCGGCCAGCCATGACCAGGTAGCCCACCAGGGCTTCCAGGGCCGTACTGTCGTGGTACTCGGCGACGGTGGCGCTCTTCGGCGCCAGGGTATAGGCATTGCGGGCCCGCTGGCAGACAGCCTTTTCGTCGTCCGTCAGGCCGTCGTGGATGCGGCGGTAGACATAGGCCTGGGCCTTGGCGGATACGAATTCCGCTGCCAGCGTGTGCAGGACCTGGACGTGGGGAATGCCCGTTTCCACCAGGCGCCGGCGCAGGGTCAGGGCGTAATAGGCGTCACCGACGAAGGCCAGGTTGATCGAGTCGAGATGGGCCGCATCCTGGTCGGGCACGTCCAGGCGCTTGCCATCGGCAAAAGCCTGGTAGGCCCGTTTCTTCAGTGCTTGCAGTTGTTTGAATTTCACTTTTTCCAGCGCGCTCCCTGCGGCGAATCTTCAATGGTGATGCCAAGAGCGGCCAGTTTATCGCGGATGGCGTCGGCCAGGGCATACTGCTTCTGGGCGCGGCATTCCTGACGGATGTCTAGGATGGCCTGCATGAGGTCGTCGTAGTCCTTGCTGCTGGCGTCTTCCTTCTTGCCGGTCCAGCGGTCTTCGAGAATGCCGAGGATATCCGTGAAGGTCTTGAAGACGCGCTTGACTTCCGACATGGCTGCCGAATCGACGGGGACACCGTTGTTGACGACGGCATTCTTGAAGATGTTGACGTTCTTGGCCAAATCGAACATAGCCGCGCTGGCCAGGGCCGTATTGAAGTCGTCGCACATGGCATTTTCAAAGTCTTCTTCGTCCTTGTGGGCCGTTTCCAGGAGCTGCTGGGCTTCCGGCGATTTAGCACCGGCCGGCATAGCCAGGAGTTCCAGGACGTTGTCGATGGCCGTGCCCAGGCGTTCGAGGCTGCGCGTCATTTCTTCCAGCCGTTCGTCGCTGAAGTCCAAGGGGCTGCGGTAGTGGTTGGAAATGAGGAAGAAGCGCAGAGCATCGGGGCTGTAGTGTTCCAGGACGTCTTTGACCAGGAAGAAGTTATTCAGGGACTTGCTCATCTTTTCCGAGTTGATGGTGATGAAGCCGTTGTGGAGCCAGTATTTGACCATCGGTTTCTTGCCTGTAAAGGCTTCGGACTGGGCGATTTCGTTTTCATGGTGCGGGAAGATGAGGTCGCTGCCGCCGCCGTGGAAGTCGAAGGTATCGCCGAGGTACTTATTGCTCATAGCCGAGCATTCGATGTGCCAGCCCGGACGGCCTTTGCCCCAGGGGCTGTCCCACGACGGTTCGCCGGGCTTAGCACCTTTCCAGAGGGCGAAGTCCATGGGATTGTGCTTGCGGTCGTCGACTTCGATACGGGCGCCGGCCATCATGTCGTCGAGGCTGCGGCCGCTCAATTCGCCGTAGTCGGCGAACTTTTCGACGCTGTAATAGACGTCGTGGTCGATGACGTAGGCATAGCCTTTGTCGATGAGGGTCTGGACCATGTTGATGATTTCATCCATGTGTTCCGATACGCGGGGATACTTGTCGGCCCGGCGGATGTGGAGCTTGTCCATGACGTCGAAGTACGATGCGATATAGCGGTTGGAAATGGTATCCCACGTGACGCCTTCGCCGTTGGCGGCGTTGATGATCTTATCATCGACGTCGGTGAAGTTCTGGATGTGCGTGACTTCATAGCCCAAGTGTTCCAGATAGCGCTTGATGACGTCCCACGTGACGAAAGGACGGGCATTGCCCATGTGGGAATGGTTGTACGGCGTAATGCCACAGACATACATCTTGACCTGGCCCGGCGTAACGGGCACGAAGGTTTCTTTCTTACGGGTCAATGTATTATATACTTTCAGTTCTCTCATACGGTAACCTCCCTGAAATTTGAACAAAAAGGCCACCATCCCCTATGACAGAGACGGTGGCCCGTGGTTCCACTCTGTTTTTACGGCAGTGCCGTAATCTTTACTGCGCAGTAACGGGCGCCCCCGGACCGGATTACTCCTTTCACCCGGCCTGCTCACAAAGGCAGCATTGCAGTTTTATGACCTGGAAAGGCTCTCAGCCGTGACCCTTCCTCTCTGTCGGATGCCACTGCAACTCATTTTGATCATCGCAGATTCTTATTTGATACATATTATTAGTTAATACGTATGTATATAGTACCCAATAATCGGGCTCATGTCAAGCCCTTTATGCCAACGTTTCGTCCAGACGGGCCAGGACTTTGTCGCGGCCCATGAGGGCGACGATGACGTTCAGGTCCGGACCGTGCATGACGCCGGTGACGGCGACGCGGATAGGCATGTAGACGAACTTGCCCTTGACCTTGAGGCCCTTCTGGATTTTCTTGAACAGGGGCTGTACCGTGTCGGGCGTGACGTCGTCGAGGGCAGCCAGTTCATCGCGGAACATCTTGAGGACGGACGGAGCCGTTTCTTCTTTGAGGACTGCTGCGGTTTCTTCATTTTCCGGCGCATAGTCGTCGGTGAAGAAGACCTTGGCAGCGTCGACGATCTGAGCGCCGTACTGGACGTGTTCGCGCATGGCGGCGCAGATGGCTTTCAACCAGGCAGCTTCCTTTTCGTCCGGGTTTTCGCTGGCATAGCCGGCCTTCTGCAGGTGCGGCAGGCAGACGGCATAGAGCTGGTCTTCATCGAGCTGCTTCATGTAATGGAAGTTGATCCAGTTGAGCTTTTCGATGTCGAAGACGGCCGGGTTCTTGGCGACGCGGTCGAGGGTGAACTGTTCGATGAGTTCATCGCGGCTGAAGATTTCCTGATCGCCTTCCGGCGTCCAGCCGAGGAGGGCCAGAAAGTTGACCAGTGCGTCGGGCAGGTAGCCCATATCGCGGTACTGCTGGACCGACGTAGCGCCATGGCGCTTGCTCATCTTCTTCTTGTCGGCGCCGAGGATGAGCGATACGTGAGCGAACTGCGGGGCTTCAAAGCCCAATGCCTTGTAGATGACCAGCTGGCGCGGCGTGTTGGACAAGTGTTCTTCCGCACGGATGACGTGGGTGATGTGCATGAGGGCATCGTCGAGGACGACGCAGTAGTTATAGACCGGGATGCCGTCGGATTTGACGATGACGAAGTCGCCGACGTTGTTGGAATCGAAGGATACGTGACCGCGGACGAGGTCGTCCAGTTCGATAGTTTCGTTCTTCGGCGTCTTGATGCGGATGACGTGGGGACGGCCTTCCTTGAGGTACTGTTCGACCGTTTCCTTGGGCAGGTCAGCGCATTTGCCGGAGTAGACCGGCGTTTCCCCTTTGGCCAGCTGAGCCTGTTTTTCCGCTTCCAGTTCTTCCGGCGTGCAGAAGCAGTAGTAAGCCTTGCCTTCGGCCAAGAGCTTTTCCGTATATTTCTGATAAATGCCCAGGCGTTCAGTCTGGCGGTACGGGCCATCGGGGCCGCCGACGTCGATGCCTTCATCCCAGGTGATGCCCAGCCATTTCAGGGCTTCCTTGATGTTTTCTTCCGATTCCGACGTTGAACGCTTGCGGTCCGTATCTTCGATGCGGACGACGAACTTACCGTGGTTGTGCTTGGCAACGAGGTAGTTGAACAGTGCCGAACGGGCACCGCCGATGTGGAACGGGCCTGTCGGGCTCGGAGCAAAACGAACGCGTACTTCCTGTGACATAAAAAATTCCTCCTAAAGACTATATATATATGTATTATTGATAGCTAAGGACCATGGCTGCCGCCTGGGCGGCCATGCCTTCTTCCCGGCCGACGAACCCCAGTTTCTCTGTCGTCGTCGCCTTGACGGAGACAGCGGCCTTGGGGATACGCAGGGCCTCGGCAATATTAGCGATCATCTGCGGCACATAGGGCTTGATTTTAGGCCGTTGTGCCAATAAGGTCACGTCGAGGTTGACGATGCGGCAGCATTTCTCCCGCAGCAAATGGCGGACCTTTTCCAGGAGGACCAGGCTGGAAATATCCTTGAAGGCCTGGTCCGTATCGGGAAAATACGTCCCGATATCGCGGAGCCCGGCGGCTCCCAGCAGGGCGTCCATGATGGCGTGGATGACGACGTCGGCATCGGAATGGCCATCGAGGCCCCGTTCAAAGGGAATCTCGACGCCGCCCAGGACCAGGCGCCGCCCTTCTTTCAGGCGGTGGACGTCATAGCCCGTACCGATGCGCTGGACTTCCCTCCCCTTCATGTACAGGGACAGGATAGGGATGTCGTCGCGCGTCGTCACCTTGCGGTTCTTCTCGCTCCCTTCGAGGATGACCACGGGTACCCCCAGGGCTTCGACGAGGGATGCGTCATCCGTCGCCTGGATGCCCTCGGTCCGGGCGTGCTCATGGGCTTCCATGAGCAGGTCGCGGTGAAAGATCTGCGGCGTCTGGGCGGCGACCAGGCGGCTGCGGTTCAGCGTATGGAGCCGGCCGTCGTCGCCGCGGACCTTGACCGTATCCTTGAGGGGGATGCCGTAAATGGCAGCTCGGGCCGTTTCCATCATGGCCGCGCCCTGGTCATACCAGTCCGGGCCGGCAAAAGGCCGGGCGCCGTCGTGGACCATGACCACATCCACGTCGCGGCTGACGGCCATGAGGCCGTTGTAGACCGAATCTTCCCGTTCAGCGCCGCCCAGGGCGTAGCGCACGGGCTGGATAGGATGGAGGTCATCGACGAGGCGGCGGATTTCCTTCTCATCGACGCGGGAATGGACAATGACCACCTCACTGACCGACCGGGCCGCGAAAATGTGGCGCAGCGTATGGGTCAGGACAGGCTCGCCACACAAGGGATAGAAGAGCTTGTTCCGCTCGTAGCCGAAGCGGCTCCCTGTGCCGGCCGCTACGACGATGACAGATACTTTCACACATTTCACCTACTCATTTGCAATCTTGACGAATATCATGCGCCCAGCCGACGTCTGCAGGACAGACGTCACCGTAACGGGCACAGTAGAACCAATGTATTTCTGGCCATCTTCGACGACGATCATCGTGCCGTCATCGAGATAGGCGACGCCCTGGTTCTCTTCCTTGCCGGCCTTGACGATGAGGACGTTCATGTGTTCCCCAGGGATGCGGGCCGGTTTCAGGGCATTGGCCAGGTCGTTGATGTTGAGGACGGCCACGCCCTGGAGGGCGGCGACTTTATTCAGGTTATAGTCGTTAGTGACGACTTTGGCATTGATCTTGCGGCCCAGGCGGACGAGCTTGGAATCGACGCCCTGGACGTCGTCGAAATCGTCGTTGATGATGCGGACTTCGACGTAATTATCTTCCTGCATCTGTTTCAGGATATCCAGGCCGCGGCGGCCCTTATTGCGCTTCAACAGGTCCGACGAATCGGCGATGAGCTGCAATTCTTCCAGGACGAAGACCGGCACCAGCAGCGGCCCTTCCAGGAAGCCGGTACTGCAAATCTCGGCGATGCGGCCGTCGATGATGGCACTCGTATCGAGGAGCTTGCCGGAAAATTCCATGTCCTTATGCTTGCTGCCGTGGTCCTTACCGGACTTGCCCAGGCGCAGATTGCCTGCCAGGGCAATGATTTCGCTCTTCTTGCGGATGGCGATGCTCATGCCGGCGTAGCCGAAGACGATGCTGAAGACAATAGGCCCGTAGGCCCCGATGATCGGCAGGCGGGCGAACGCTAGGCCAATTAAATTCGCAATGATAAGTCCAAAAAGCAACCCCAGCGTCCCGACGATGATGTCCTGGCTCTCGAAATCATTCAGGCCCGATTCGATGCGGTGAATCGCTGCCCAGATGAGGCGCAGCACGAACGGCGAAATCCCATAGCCCACCAGAGCACCAACGATGATACCGACAATATAGGCTACGATGGTGATGATAGTCGTACCGAAAATACTGCCGTGGAAAAATTCCCCTTCGATTTCGGCACTGATGAAGGGCGTCGTAATCACCTGGTCGGCAATCATGACGAAGATGACGGCCATAATCAGGACGATGACACCTTTCATGATGTTATCGGCCACATTGCGGCCATTGAACTTCTTCGATTTCGGCTCCTCATGGCCCGATTCATATTTATCTTCCATAGAGTAAAAAAACACCTCCCCTTTGTATATACTTCTATAACTATACTAGTTTACCACATTTCCCGTCAATGTACCACAGGTGGCGTGTAAAGTTTTTGTAGAGTCAAATTACTGCCGACAACGCATCATCTGACCGAACGTGATGAGATGAATGTGCTCGTTTCCTTCTGCTTCACGGCGGCACCGTTCAGAAAATCCACGCTTGGCAAAAAGGATGTATTCCTTGTGCATCGCCTGGAAAAGCCCGCCCCGATAGAGCAGTAATTCCAATACATCCTGATTCACCAGCTCATTCCGCCATTTACATTCTCCTAAAAGCAATTCGCCTTCCGCATTGCCAGCAACGATATCCACTTCAGTCTGTTTATGGGTCCGCGGATCGCCCCCCCACCAGCGCCCGGCTTCATCGAATACAAGAGGAAGACGGCCATTGGCATTTTCACGCCATAACCATTGCAGACAGATTTCTTCAAAGACCTGACCCATGAAATCTGACAAATGTGGTTTTATCCGCTGCCAAGCTACGGCGGCCATGCCATTCTGGATTTGGGAATAATGCGCAGGAATGAAGCGATACCAAAAACGGAACATATTGTCTTTTAGCAGATAGATACTTTTCCGGGAATGACTTTCTCCAAAAGGATATTCTTTCTTGATGATGCCCAGTCCGATGAGGTTCTTCAAATACGCGGCACAGGCACTGATTTCCAACCCCGTTTTCGTCGCAATCTGACTAATTTTCGTACTTCCCGTCGCGACAGCCTGGATAACGGCATTATATGTAGCAGGCTCCCGCACTTCCTGTTTCAAGAGATTCGCCGGTTCCTCGAAGAGATAGGCCATAGGGTCCAAGAAATTTTCCATAATATTCTCGTCAATCGTCGCATCACGGCGCATCTGCCCCAGATAAAGCGGAATCCCTCCAGTCAGGCCATACAGGACAGCCAGTTTTTCCGGATCCATGTCAGGAAAAAAATCCTGGGCCTCAAAAATCGTGAACGGCTGCAGCTTCAGCTGAGCCGTCCGCCGCCCAAACAGAGGACTCTGATGACCCAGGACCTGTTTTTCCATGAAGCTCATAGAAGAACCGCAGAGAATCAAATAGATATCCCGATTTTTCCAGACATGGTCAATCTGGACCTGGAGCAAGGAAGAAATCCCCGGATACGATTTAGCCAGATACGGGAACTCGTCGATGACCAGGACCATTTTTTTTGTTGCAGCCAATCCCGTAATCGCATCGAAAGCAGCCTGGAAATCCGGATATACCGGGGCCGTCCCATGACCACCCTGGAAATCATAAATACACTGGCTGAAGCTATCCAAATTTTCCTGGGCCGTCGTTTCCATCCCAGTGAAAAAGATAGCCGCCTTGTCACGGATGAACTCCCGAATCAGTGCCGTCTTCCCCACACGGCGGCGCCCGTAAAGGACGATACATTCATACCCATGCCGTTCATAACGGCGCTGCATCATAGCCAACTCAGACCTGCGGCCGACGAACATAATGATTCCCCTCTTTCGTTTATTTAGTAAATCGTACTTTAGTAAATCGTGTCTTACTAAAGTATAACTTATCTATATATTCACGTCAAATATCTGGTTGTATCTCTATCGATCTTGACAAGAACATTTGTATCATATATTATATATCATAATTGTACAAAACAAGAGGCCCTGATTATGAAGTACCCATTCAAAACAACCAAAGAACGCTCTGCCATCATGAGCAAAATCCGCGGCAAAGATACGAAAATCGAAGTCAAGCTGCGGAAAGCTTTATGGCACTTAGGCATCCGCTACCGAAAAAATTACAAAAAACTGCCTGGCAGTCCAGATATTGCCCTGACCAAATACCACATCGCCATCTTTTGTGACAGTGACTTCTGGCATGGTTATCAATGGGATGCCAAGAAATGCAAAATCAAAGCAAATCGCGACTACTGGATCAAGAAAATCGAAGACAATATCCAACGTGACCGGGATTATGATGAACAGTTGATTGAAATGGGCTGGCTGCCGCTCCACTTCTGGGAGCATCAAATCAATAAGGACCTCGAAGGCTGTATTGATGAAATATTATCGAATCTTCCGGATCATGTACAATGAAAGCGGTCATCGATCTGCCCACGGGCAGTGCTAACGAATATTCTCATGGCTGCAGAACAAGTGAGATGGTCATAAAGACCAAGGAGGACTTTCTATGAATAAGACAATTTGTGAGCTCTTTGCCGGAGTCGGCGGCTTCCGGCTGGGCTTCGATGCGCTGGACTCAGGCTGGGAGACAGTCTGGTTTTCTCAATGGGAACCGGGTAAGAAAATACAATGGGCACATGACTGCTACGTAGCCCATTTCGGGGACAGTCCCGACAAGAACGGAGAACTGCATACAGGCGATGACATCGCTAGCGTAGATAAATCAGCCATTCCGGACCATACATTACTGGTCGGCGGCTTCCCCTGCCAAGACTATTCCGTGGCCCATACATTATCATCTTCGCAGGGCATCGAAGGGAAAAAGGGTGTACTCTGGTGGCAAATCCGGGATACAATCATCACCAAACGCCCGCCATTCTGCCTTTTCGAGAACGTCGACCGCTTATTGAAATCCCCGGCCAAGCAACGAGGCCGCGACTTCGGAGTCATCCTCGCCTGCCTCTCTCAATTAGGCTATTCGGCAGAATGGCGTGTCGTCAATGCCGCTGAATACGGGGCAGCTCAGCGGCGACGCCGTACTTTCATCTTCGCTTATCGTGATGATACCTGCTATGGCACACGAATTGCGCAGGAAACGCCCGAATCCATCCTGCAAGAAAAGGGCTTCATGTCCAAAGCCTTCCCGATAAGCGGAATTTCCGACATCGCAAACACGCTTTTGCCAAAAGATATCGTAGAAGTATCTGATTCCTTTGGCTTTGCCTTCCAGCCCGCCGGCTATATGACCCAGAGTCATATCTATACGACTTCCGTCGCCGTCGCAGGCGACGACCCAATCCTGCTGGGCAGTCTCCTGGAAAAATGCAAGGAGGAAGACTATTATCTGACCAGCGACCGCCTGCAGAAATGGGACTATCTGAAAGGGGCCAAGAAAATCCCCCGTACAGCTGCAAATGGCCACCAGTACGTCTTTTCCGAAGGCCCTGTTGCTTTTCCTGACCCATGGGACCGGCCAGCACGGACGATGCTTACCAGCGAAAGCACCTTGAACCGCAGTTCCCACGTCGTCGCGGATCCCGGTACGGGGCGGCTCCGCATCTTGCTACCGGAAGAAGCCGAAAAAATCCAAGGCTTCCCTGTAGGCTGGACAGGGTGCATTACATCGAACGGCAAACCCATGCCGCGCCGTATGCGTTACTTCTGCATGGGCAACGCCCTCGTCGTCCCGATGATTACGCGGATGGGAAAAGTACTCGATACGATTATTGAAAAAGAATCATGAAAAACTGGCTTCCCGAAAAAAGGGAAGCCGATTTTTATTTATTGCTGTATGTATCGAATCCTTTGCTGAAAAAGCCTATATCAGGTTCTTCCATCGTGCCTATCAGAACACCTCTGTCGAGGAAAGCATTGAAATGTTCACAACTCGTCTCAGGCAACAACAAGCATGAGTGGCAAGCTGCCAAATTCGTTGAATATAAGCCTTGCCCCTGACTTAAACTGCAAACAGGATCATTCGTACAATATTTTGCTTTTTCTATTGCTTTTTTGATGATGTCCGGTAACGTTTCCCGATATCCCTGACGTACCAAACCGCCCAATGTCCCTTCAGAATCACCATTAGCCGTATAGATGAATAAACCTGTCATGACTTTCCCTGTACCATCGCCTTTGTCACAATAAATGCGTTCCCTTAAAGAAGCAATGCTATATCCACATTCAAAGCTCAATTGCCGTATCAGGGCATGAGCAAAAGAATGTAAGAATAAGAATTTAATAGTTATATGTTCTGTACTACTCGTAGCATAAAAAGAATTTTCATAATTGTTTTTAATGATATCTGCACGAGCTGATAATTTTTCTCCGTACTGGCTAATCCATCTTTCGATTTGTTCTTCATCAAAGCGGACGAAGATGCCTTCTCCAAGCACTTGATATCCAGGATACCAATTCGTCCCCGGTTCTTTGACGCAAACAAAATGTTCCTCATCATCGGCCCCAGATATAGGATTAATCCGGGAAAAGCCGATTAAAGCCTGGACTTCCCTCATCTTATGAATCAATACCACTTGTTTCAGGCTAGGAATCGTTTCCTGATAGGGCCCTATCTCTTGTTCTTCTCGTTTGAAGAAATTAGACTCATTGGCGTTCGCCGCTTCACCATCTAACGCATCATATTCCTCTTCACGGAAAAGTTGGTCTTCATCCGTATCTTCGTCAATATTATCTCCAATATCCAGCCAATTTCTTTTCAATTGATTCTTCACATCGTCTTCATTAATCTTCTCATTATGTAGTTCTTGCACAATCGCTTCTGCTGTATCCTCTATTTCTTCTTGTATCCTATCATCCCCACGATTTTTCTCTTTCGCTCTACAATATGCGCGGAATCCCCGGTCATATGCATCTGTCGTCTGTATCAATTCATTAAAATCCGTTGTAAATGGCGGAATCACCAAAGATGTCTTGACAATAGGGAAATATACTGAAGACGCCCCTCTCAAAGCGACTCTAGGATAACAATCGCATCCTTCCTTTGCATGTTTCCATGGATGGTTCCCAGGACATAGGAACTGCGGATCATCTTTACTGTCCAGTTTTTCAAAGACTTCTTTATCCATGATACCGCTTAAAGTAGATGATGCCCCGCAATTCCCACATTTTATTAAGATATTATCGAAACCATATCGGCCAGTCCCCATCGTATATATCTTTAACTGTGGATGGTCGCAAATCTTATCTTTGCTACGTTTATGTGCCCAGGCAATCCAAGGAAAATCATTGATGTGTCCATGCTCACAGATAGTAACCAATCGGGATACCACCAATTTAGAGTACTTGCCACAGGAAGGGCAATGCGGATTTTTGACCATATACGGGTCTTTTTCCTTTTCCGCATCGGAGGCTTTTATCCTGTACTCTTTAACCCATTCATCCATAGGCTTCAATCGCTTACACTTCGGGCAATAATACCATTGAGGAAAACGGACGTATGACATCCTGTGCATCCCCTCATCGCCTTCCAGACTAATCGGTAAACCGAAATATTCAACGCCCAGTCTATTTTCTAATCGCTTGTCATGAATTCGTGTAACATCCGTTTCCCAATACTCCGGTGCCGCACACATAAGTACCTGATCTGGAAAATTAATCATAGCACCTACGCCAAACTGATAAATCAATTGATTAGCCCTGATTGAATGTGTAATCTTATCTAAATTTTTCACTTCATAAGACGTATTCATTTTTTACCCTCTTTCCAAATCAGTACGCGTCCTGGCACTTCGCTGTCCACGTTCCGCATCGAAGTCAAAGTCTCCCATGGGCGTATCTCATCTTTTGATTTTTGATGATATGGCTTCAATAATCGGTAGGATACTTCTTGAGTATGTTTACCTTCAATGAGACGACTATTTCCATATACTAACTTTTGTGATTCCGACGATGCAAAACGAGCTTTATTATCCCAATCAGTAAAGAAGTTATCGATTTCCTGTTGGATATCCGGAATATCATCATGCATATTACTGCCACGGCTCCGTATGTCGCGAACGCGCTGTACTATGAAGCTACCGACTTTCTTTATGGCATCGCTATATTTATCTTTCCTGAATTTACCGGCATCTTTTTCTTTAGCCAATTCAGGAATATTCCTCATAATCGCCACTAATACAGCATGTAAAGCCCTATCCCTTGCGGGTTTTGAAAATGGCGTTGCCCCTGTAGGTTCTACAAAGCGATAATAGGCTTCATGGAAGGACTTGAACTGTTCATAATAAGACTGATCACGGCTGCGCCCTTGATTATATAATGTCAGTACTAAGCCAGGAGAAGAGCGGCCGACACGACTGGTAGCCTGTATATATTCGCTATTTAATTTAGGCTGATTAACCATCAGCAAAATATTCAATCGCGCAATATCCACACCAACAGACAGCATATTGCTGCTCAGGACAATATCGACAGGGTATGTCTTTTCTCCTTCACCAGAATAATACCTGATATCTTCCAATTCTTTAAAAATCTGATTCAATTGATTCGTCTTGACCCGGCTAGTCAATTCCCTCAGCTTATAAATATAGCGTGGTTTTGTCTGCAACCGATGAGCAAATTGATAGAGATTATTTTTAATATCATCAGCTACCAATGACTCACATTGGCCTAAATCTTTTAGGCTATTGAAATACGCTGTTAAGGTCCAATACGTATCTTTCACTGCATCAGGAGCTTTCAAGATTTTAATCAATTGCAGCAAATCAGAAATAGTCGCAACTTCAGTAGAAACTTGATTTTTCCCTGAAGCCATTACGCCTACATAGCATCGACCGTATTTTCCTTTCTCATGCTCAATGACATCATTCCGTGCAAAATAGGAATCTTCTGCATCGATACCCGGCGGCGGGAATTGGCGGGTATCCCGATTATAAAGAGCAGCACACTGTGACTTCGCCCGCCTGATAGTCGCTGTCGATGCGATGATTTTAGGCTTCACATGTCCATAGTTATTGCATATATAATCGATAGCCGTCTCATACAGGCCCACAATAGAACCTAAAGGACCTGAAATCAGATGTAGCTCGTCTTGTATAATTAATTCCGGCCCCCGGCGCTGTCCATCAGCTCCAAAGAATTTATTCACTTCTTCTTTCCAAGTCATCATGGCAAATTTATCGACGGTCCCGATGAGCAACGTTGGTGGATTCTTATAAAGTTCTTCATCGATGACCATCACCGGGATTTCTGATGAATGGAACCGGCAGCCATCTTGCGGACATTGATAATAGAAATGCTTAGGACGACTTTCATAGAAATACCCCCATCGTCCCTTTCCATGTTCTACCGTCAACTGAGCTCCGCACCACGGACATTTCAGCAACTGGAAATTGTTATCTGCTGATCCATATCCCTGTTTCAAATTATGCAATTCTTTTTTAGCATCGTCTAATTTATTGGGCGTATGCTCTCCACCAATCCATAAGCCGATGGTGATTGGCTCATCCCCGAGAATCGGATTTTCATTTCCTTTACTTTTGCTAAACCGGGTCTTTTTGCCAGATACCTTGACACCATAGGTCTTCCGGATGGTTTCACAAGCACAAATCAAGGTAGCTGCTCTACTGAACTGCTGGGCTGTCAGCAATCGCAAAGTATAACGCATGATGATATTCGTCCCGCCCGCTTCTTTACCATATATCAAACGACGGTAAAAAATGACAAAAGCGGATAGGCCTAAATAGGCTTCTGTCTTGCCGCCGCCTGTAGGGAACCAAATTAAATCGACTAATGTACGATCCGTCGAATCTTCATCAACAATCCCTTTCAGGCTCATGAGGATGAAGGCTAGCTGGAAAGGCCTCCAAAAATATTTATCTTCAATATTACGATAGTTTTCAACATCAGCTAATTCAGCTAAGACTTTTCCTAGTGGGGATTCTTGAACATCTTCGCTTCCATATCGTTCCTTGCTGTAATTTTCATCCGCGATGATACCCAAATGGACTCGTTGCATGAACATAGCCCGGTTAGCTAAAGAAAACGCTGTATAAACTTGTTCGTTCTCCCGTAACAAATCCAGCCCAGTAGACATCCGCCCAGCAGCTTCTTTGCAATCTGACAGATTCATAGATACGGCACGATGATACTTGTCAGGTAGCTTCTTTCCTTCTCTTTCTAAATCAGTAATCCAATGCTTATAGGAATTTACTAATTTAGACAGATATGCTAATTTCTTTTCCTTACTAGTATCATCTAAATCAGAATGAACCTTCATAGAAAGAATTTGATTCGCCTCTTCTTCAGTAAATTCGTTACTAGGCAAACGAAAATCCATTCCTGGCAATTCTTTTTGCGGCAAGAAATCATTGAGAAGATAGCCTTTCCCATTTTCATCAATATCCCATTGAAGAGATGTGCCCAATCCGGAACCATAATTTTTCTGATTGCGATACAATAAATTCAATCTTTCTTCTTCGTCATCAGCAGAAAAGTCATTTTTCACCTGGTTCCGATCAAAAAACCTTACATCATCTTTCTCATCAATAGTGACTTTTAGATGTGGCTGGAATATGAATTTCTCATATTCTTTTAATCTATAATCTTTGAATTCATTACTGACCATCAAGGTTATCGACCAGATTCGTTTATCTTCATCCATCAATTTACAAAATGCCGTCAAATGACAATCCGTATCATCTATTGAACTTCCCAAATCAATAAGCCCTTCCTTGATTTCTTCAAAGCAGAAATCAAGGGCATGGGGAATACGTACATAGCTTTTACGATATTTATTATTACACTGCTGAGCCAGTGCCATCAAAGGTATCCGTAAATCGTAGACACAAGAGCCGGCTTCATCTGTATCTAAAACTTTTTTTACCCATTTTTCATCAAAAGCTTCCTTTACCCGAAAGAAGCGCTTGTCTTCTGTCACACCTATGCGCAGTTTCACATCAGACGGCAAAGAATCGTAGTCAAGATTTTTGTCACAAGGATATCGATAATCGTCCAACGCACTGATTCTGTAAGTCCCAAAGGTCAATCGGATGTGTAACGAGCTGGGATTCCCAGAAATAAAGAACGTAATCCCCATCGAAGAAGGAAACCACTGTGTTCTCAAGTCTACCGTATCATCGTCTTCTTGGTTTCTGTTTTCCACGATGTCTTTAACATTGCTATCTATGTTCGGTGTTTCTTCACGTTCTTCTTCAGAGATTTCATCCTTACCTATTGTATCCAGAGCCACTTCACCAGTTGCATCAGCTGTATTCCTTGTACCTTCTATATCTTCTGCATCCAAGATTGCTTGTTGTGGATATAAGATACCACAGCTGTATCTCTTAGAAGGGATATCCGTAATAATTTCATGATCTGCATCAGGAATACTTCCATCAGCACCTGGCCCTTCTAATTGCATTCTCAATTCGTTGATAATATGTTCTCTTGCTTCAAGGCACTCACCAATAAAATCTGCTTTATTCAAAATTCATCAGCTCCTCACTTTCTAAGGGAATATTCACATAGTTGCCTGGAATCATTGCACTTTGTTTCAAGCTTTGTATGTCTGATAAGTTCAATACTTCTACAAATTCATCTAAATCATCTTGCAACATCTTTTTTACCAGAGTATCCGCTTGTATCCCTCGCTGCGTATCTTCATATACACGAGGCAAGATTTTCGTTATTTTCTTTGTTATGATATTATGGATATTACGGACCGTTTCTGTCGCTTTTTGGTACGCCTCCGCAGTAGTATCCCCATCATAAGGGGCAATGATTTTTTTTATCGCCTGATACGCTTTTTTATCACGCGGACCGATAACATGGCTTTCTGGTGCAATCCAAGACCGAATAATGGCCCCTCCTGAATTTGGATAGCCCATAATTCCGATTTGTCTGCTCAAATCATTCCAACTACTGGAGTGGTCCTTCATATATCTGACAAGACAAGACTTCCATTGTCCCATTAATGCAACAGATTGTTGGAAATCATCAGAATTTTTCTTTTCCTCTTTCAAAATAACGTTAATAATATCATGGCGATTCCCAAAATCCCGACAATATAAAAAACTCATGCCTGGAATCAATTTATCCACCTCGATGAGTTGAACTTTGTTTTCTTCTGAATTCAGATAATTGACCTTCTTCTTAGAAAACAGGTACTGTCGACCATCGTCCAACAAGCCAAGACGTACCACTTCTATTTTTCTTTCTTGGACGATGTCACTCCCTGTACTTGCGGGATGGAAACGATGGATAATTTCTGAAATGTCAGTATAGTCAAGTTTTTCATCCCAAACAGCCTCACTAGCAGCCTCTAACACTGGCATAACATTACCAGTAACTGTACCTGCTAATACCTCGAACTCATGAAGTTGCTTATGCGCATAGTCAGCTAATTTCGTATAATCAGGCTTTTCAAATCCATATAGAAAAAATATAGTCCTTTTAGCATGGAGATGTAAAAAAATAGGGACATCACGCAAAAAAAATGTTCCACTTACTATAATCAAATCATAATTTTTGCGCTCCTTCATTTTAAGAGGTGTCGCAATATCAAGATGATACTTCCCTTTCCCCGAAAAACTGATGCTATTACACTGATGATAATACGGGACGACCAATAATTTATTTCCATGAGGATTATCATTCAAAATCTCTTTTAATTTTTTATGCTTATATTGATTCTGCACAATATCTTCATATAATCGTTCCACGAATACACAAATATCTGAACATAGGTTCTTAATAGCGGAATCATAAATATTTCCCTTAATTTCCTTTAAATGTCTGATTGAGTCAATATACGGATTAATAAAAGCATCTCCTATACAGGAACAATCGGTTCTTAGGCGTCGTATAAGCCCTACGGCATAGCACATAAATTCAAAACCTTTAGGAGAATCCTCTTTCTGTTTACGTAATATACGAATTTTTCGTATGATATCCTGATATTCCTCACGGGTAATAGAACTATGGAAACAATTTGTCGTTATGGTTCCAGATGTACTAGCAGTTATACTAGCAGCTAAATCGGGATTTTGTTCTAAATAGGTAGGTGTCGTCCCCCAATAAACATCAGCTTCCTGCAAATGCCTTATGTCTTTCATCAAACCGAATCGAAAGAAAAAATTATACATCTGTAATGAAATCGTCTTATTGTTAAAAATCTGATGAATGAATCCTCTATCACGCTGGATTGTCTGCCAATCAGCTACATATAGCATAGCAACTGGATAGTCTTTAAATTCCTCAGTCCAGTTCTTTATAGTTACCAAATCATTACAAACACCAATCGCAGGATATGCTTCTCCAAGGTTTCCAGAATATTTTAAAATTTCATCGGCATCTCCATTCTGGTAACCGACAGTAAATATTTCACTAAATTTCTTTCGCTCCATCCCTGGTATCTCTATATATAATTTATCTAAAATTCTGTTCGCTCTTTTCCTATTGACAACAATATAGGAAATATCACCAAATACGACAGACTTAGTTTTGCTCATATTACCAAAAACCTTTTTATAAAAATTTACTCGGTCCTTCAAGGTCTGATAATGCTTCACTCTATCTTTCGCATTGCCGGCGTAATCTAATACTTGATTCCAATGCTTACGTTGTACACGTGTTGTTAATTTATTCTTATAATTCACTAAACATAATTCATTTTTTTTAGAAAATTTTGGATTTATTTTGTATATCCGCCCTCCATAGGTCACCCTAAAATGGCTATTTTCCTTTGTCGCTTCTATTAACTCGTATATATAGTCATCAATTGATTGGCTATTACTAATATAAGCAACCATTCCTGCTATTAAAAAAATATAACTTAAAAATTTATCATCTGGGATAATCGAGATATAAACTAATCTATTATCAGAAAAAAAATTATCTAACATCAACTGCTCAAATTTTTTCATATTAGCTTTTTCTATTCTTGTATTGCCTAAATACAGCTCGCACTTATCTAGTGCTGTCTGTAATACTTCCCTATCATTCATATCTATAAGCCACCATCCAATTTCTGCTCTACTTAATCCATGACTACATTTTTAGGATTCACCGTGGATGATAGGTATTTTGTTTTTCTGCTACCCACTGCGCCCGTATATTATCAGGAATCAGAGGATTCGATTCATCAATACCCATCAGCCACGATTCTATATTTTCTTTGTTTATGGAATTATTAATCAGGATACGTGCAATATCTGCAGCTGTAACAATCAATATAGGATGTCCGTCTTCGACTACTTCACTATACGCTTGTTTATCAACAAAGCTCGTCGTAATCATGATTCCGAACTGTCTGTACCGTATACGCGAGATGAGTCGGGATATTTCCTTGACGCCGACACTAGTATTCGTGCCATAACATTTCGCTTCTAATGCACATTCCATACGCAAGGGATAGTTTATAGCACTGCCAGACTGTATAGCATATATACCAATAGCATCTCGGCCACCATCACGCCAAGGCCTGGTCAAGTTAAATTTCTGGAAATTGTTATCCATCATTTTAGCGATATTAATAGCACACATCTCAAAGCCTTGACTGAATCCCTTATAATGATTCCTTATTCTATCAAGGCATACCCTTCCCATTTCATTACACTGCATCTGTTCCATCTTTGTCGGGATATCGAAGAGGTGAGGCGCTTGTAAAGCTTTGATGCCATTACGTCCAGATTTCTGGAAAGCCAGCCAGGCATCTGGCGCATATTGATTGCTATGCTCATAATCATCAATCCGGCTCTGAAGCCATTTCCGCAAAATAGGTTTATCACCCGTATCAAGGACTGTAAAATAGGCTTCATAATTCTGAAAACGTTCACCTTGCGAAGTACGCCAAAAAGCAACCAAGTCCCTGTCCGGTGAAATCTTTGGGTTTCCTGGTACAGCCAGTCCTAAAAACTGTACATTCCGCCCTTCTCCCGTCTTCTTGAAGATGAGGAATGGTGGGATATCACCTAAATCCCCCTTTCCATTCAAGCAATCAAAAACCTCCTCTAATAATTGATTCCCTTTCAATTTGGTATCGGTCAAAAGGCGGCCTGGTTTGCGATTATCTCCATAATAACGGAATATGCCCGTTTCTGTATCCAAAAAATCTGGCCATTCCAGTTCTTCCATCGAGGTATATAAAACAACATAGGCAAATCGATTGCTGTTTTTCCTTTTTACTTTCCGGAATCCACCAGAATTACCACATTTCGGCAGAAGATGATTCAATACTTCCGCACGAATATTAGAAGCTGAACCGCCCTCATAAATAGCATCGATATATAAATCCGATACTTCTAATTGATTAAAAGGAATCTTTTTATTTTTCAACTCTTCCATTGCATGCCACATCCTAATGTACAGCTATTGATTTTCTGCCTTTATCTGTTTGATGATATAGCTATTGTTAAGCCAAAAACACTGCTTAACATAACACGTATCGTCAGGCCAATATAATTTCGTCTTCTCATCCATCAGTAGGTGCGTCCCCACTGGTAATGGCCGAGTATCATTTCTATCGCGTCCATGAGGTCGGACATGGGATACAGTATGGTCTTTCTGTTTAGGGAGATTATTACAGATATCGCCTTTTGCATCGATATGAATCTCAAGTCGGCCACTTTTGATAATATCGTGCGTTTCTTGCCAAACTGCACGGACATCCCCTTCTAAATCTTCTTCTGGTATATTCCAGAACTGGCTGCCTGACAGATGGAGTATCCCTTCATCATCCTTTTTATATATGACGAAGAAGAAACGAGTTTCTCTCAAATAATTGCCAAAAGTGCAATCATCCCACGTTTCCTCTACCAACTTTTGATAACAAATTCTTCGGCTTCTTTTTACTGATATCGACATCAAAAATATGACAAAGTTCAGTGACACTCTTGCCCCGATAAGCATTGATTTTTTTGATGACATATGCTTCAAAATCATCGACTTCTCCGTGAACGATGGGTTCATATGTCGTGACATCCGGTACGAAATAGGTATTCAAGACATAGGTCATATAGGAATTTTTGAAGGAAAACGCCCGTTGTTTCGCTTCGATATCACTATAAGGCTGCTTGCGCCTGTCGGCAGAAGTAGCACCTTTCGTCGCAGCTCCTAAATAAAGGGTATCGCCTTCTGATAATTCATGTGCTTTCCCGGCCCGCACCTTAGCGACTATTTTATTATAGTCAGCTTCCATGATTTTCCGGTCTTCTTCTGGCGGCGTAAACAGTTTGACGAAATCAACATGGAAATCAATGTTTTCTTTTCCTTTTTCGTAGAGATACCATACCAAGAGGATAAGCTGCGCTTTCTTCCAGACATGGCTTTCAAAGAAGGAAGGTTCCTTGACGAGATTACAATAATCAATCATCGTAATGATTAATCGCTCTTTAGCCCGCAATGCTTGTTTTTTCCCTACCTTTTTATATGGCGTAACCTTCAGCTCTACACCAGCTTCTTTGAAATCAGGATCTGAATCATTATTACTTTTGTATTTGAAATAACATTCCTCGACAAGGTTCCCCATACCGCCTTTGTAGTGCTTATTGGCATGGGACTGCATATATCCATCAGTCGTTGTCTTTTCTTTCAGCAACCCTGCCGAAGACATTTCGTTTTCTCCCCAGATTTCACGGAACGTCTTGCCAATCATCTTTTTAGCATATTTTTCTATCGACAACGGGTCCGTCTTATCATAAAAATTCGGCATAAAAAATTCTCCTTATTATCTATTTTTTCGTACTCATTTATCTTTTCTCATTATATACTGAAAAATCATAAATTAACATAGGTTACATTATTTTCTCAAAAATCCTTAAAAATCTATATATCCTGAACGCAAAAAAGCTATCGCATAATAGTCAAAATATTTATGCGATAGCTTCTTCAAGAAATGACTGCGAAAATATTATTTTGTAGTCTGCAATGGTTTTTTATACGTTTCAGGGCCAATGAATAACATAATAAAGAAAGTAACTGTAGTTCCCGCAATGAAATAAGAAGCAATAACTTATATGCAGATTTATTTACTTTCTATTTTCCAGAAAGCTTTTTCATGATAGGCACATCTGCCGGTGCCCAATCCAGCGTCGGCATGTCTTCGGGAGCCATCCATTTCGCATCGACGTGTTCTTTGCGGACAAAATCGGGCTTGTCCAAATGGCAGTAAAAGGCGTACATGGTCATGGAAAAATCAGGATAATCATGATGGACCGTCATGTACAAATCCGATTCTTTGACAGATACATGGACATCCATTTCTTCCCGCAGTTCCCGTTCAATGGCCGTATGCTTGGCTTCGCCCGGTTCAATCTTGCCACCGGGAAACTCGTATTTGAAACTGACATAGTCAAATTTCCCCTGCCCCCGTTCCATACAAAGAATTTTCCCATCATACTCCAAAATCGCAGCTACCACTTCTAAATGCTTCATCCAAAATTCCTCTTTTCTGCATTATTTTCTCTATTGTATCACATCCGAATCGCTCCGTATATTTTTACCGTTTCCACATAATTTTTTCCCGTCCTTATATAGTGATTTTTCTGATAGTATGCGGCTTCCCTTCTATCCATCGAAAAAATTTTTATCGAACAGCTCCAACACAGCTCTCCGTTTTGGCAACCAGCTTGCATCTCCCTACGGTCGATTCCTGCTGGGCCAAAAAGGGCCTTGGCTTTCTCAGGGGAGGCAAGGCCCCTACATGACTACGGCAACTTTCTTTTTGCAAAAAGCAATACCGTATTTCCATACGTTATGGATTCCCCTGGTTTGAAACTCTGTGATGTATTCTTGGGTTTCAATTTGTCGTAAGGCTTCGTTGGCTTTTTCCTGTAATCCAGCTTCATCAGCAGCTACTTTGAATTCCATGATAACGCCCGCCTTGTCCTTATCTTTAGGGAAAATCGCCAAATCAAAACGCCCATAACCGCTTTCCCGATTCGATACTACGGTATACTCCTTCTCTAGAAACAGGGCGGTCATCCCCAACATGAAGCCATGATAAAAGCTTTCTTTATTGGCCGTATCATAGACGCTGACGATGGCTTTCAACAGCTGCTGCAACTGAAGGGCAAAGTTTTCAGCCTGCCCCTCAATAAGATAATCAAACAGGTCATCAAAGGTGTTCTTAGTCACATTTTTTCCTAAGGAATTCATGATTTCTGTGCTGTATAGTTTGCGGATTTCCTCATTCGGTATCCTTAATGCATAACGGTCATCGCTAAGGGATAAGACCTTTTCGACAGTCAAATAGCCTGTCGTCAACAGGAGATTGAACAGGGCTCCCGGGTCCTGGTCTATTTCAGAATAGATGAGGCTGTCATCTAAGGTGACGCGAACGGCTTTGCCATGCAGCAGATTTTGAATCATCTGAATCCGTAACTCATCCGTATGAGAAAGGAGATGCCGTAAGAGGCTGTTTCCCGATGTCCGGACCCAATAAGGCCTGGCTTGGCAATCATGGGCCACATAATTGATGACGGACCAGGGATTATATATTTCTGCGCGTCCAATGTGATAGCCATCATACCACTTTTTTAATTCTGGAAGCTTTTCCCCATGATGTACGGTTTCTAAGAGTTCTTGTATTTCTGCTTCCGTAAATCCGAAGACCTCGGCGTACTGATTGCGCAAAACAGAACAGACATCCAGATTATTCAGGCCACTGAAAATGCTTTCTTTAGAGATGCGGGTAATGCCCGTCAGGACAGCAAATTCCAAGGTGTTGTTCGTTTTCAAGGCGCTGCTCAAAAATTGGCGCATGAAACCGATACAACCGGTATAATATCCGCTTTCCCAAGCCTGTTGAATCGGTGCATCGTATTCATCGATAAGGAGAATAACTTTTCGGCCATAGTAACTCTCTACCATAGCCATCAAATTAGTCAAAGATAAGGCCAATTCGTCTTCTGTCGCCTGTCCTTGGACGACGTGATCAAAAAGGCGGGCTTGGACTTCATTGATATCTGCCTTTTCACGGATGTAGCGATATCTATCATAGACTTGTGCTAAAAACAGCCGTATAAAGGAAAGCATCCGTTCCCATGTCGTCCAAGACGGATTTTGGATATCTTTAAGTGTAAGGAAAATGACAGGATACTGGCCACGCTGAGCCATATATTCAGGCCCGGCTTGTTCAATGGCCAGATGGTCAAATAAGTGACGGCTCTGGCTTTCTTTTTCAATGGAAAAGAAATATTCCAGCATACTCATTGTCAACGTCTTGCCAAAGCGGCGCGGCCGCGTAATCAAAGTGACTTCCCGGGGGCTATCGATGAGTTGGCGAATAAATGCTGTCTTATCCACAAAATAGAAATCTTTATTGCGGATTTTCCCAAAATCATCTATTCCTATAGGCATTTTGCAAATCACTTTTGTCACCTGCTTTCTAATAAAAAACCTGTCATTATACGTGCATAGGCTATGGCCGAATAGCACAGCGGGCCGCCCATCCACAGCTGTCCTTTTTGGCAACCGTCCTGCGCCTTCCGTCGGTCGGCACCTGACGGGCCAAAAAGGATTGGGACGGCCCCTACGCACAAGGCCGCTGGCCGTGTATTTTTGTGGCCTGCCAGCTGTAACGCGCGTATTTTCATGGGGATAACCTCTTCACTAAGTTAGGGGACTCCTGGGAAACTGTTGACGAACTGGATGCGGATGTCCGGGAAGGAATCGACGAATTGGACTGTAAAGTCTTCGCCGTAATCGACGAACTGCCATTGGCCGATGTCATCGGGGAAATAGTCGACAGTCTGGACGCGCAGGTCCGGGAAGGCGCTGACGACCTGGACGCGGATATCCGGAAAGGAATCGACGACGCGGACTTTGCCGGCCAGACGGATGCCGTTGAAATAACCGTCCGGCGTCACAGCCGAGGCAGCCAGGGCGGCTCCGCTGAGACAGAAAAAGCAGAGAACCAGTAAAGCTAACTGAATCCATTTTCGCATGATGATACACTCCTTTCCGGTTATAGTTATCGTTAACGGCCAGCTATCAACCTCTCAGTCAGCTTCGCTGACAGCTCCCCTATCAGGGGAGCCGGAAAACAGCCACCCAACGTGGGCTCCCCTACAGGTCAGGCGGGCCGCCAGCTACAGCTGTCCGTTCTGACAACCATCTTGCGCCCTTCATCGGCCGGCACCTGATGGGCCAGAATAGCTTGAGACGGCCCATGCGGATTATGCCTCCCATAATAGGGGAG
>ERZ773185.52-NODE-52-length-120936-cov-10.134802_pt1 | contig 120936 bp, 139 predicted proteins | sample MGYA00580531_ERZ773185 | MGnify/ENA primary metagenome ERZ773185 (study PRJEB29015, sample SAMEA2737799) | human gut metagenome | biome: human gut; feature: human-associated habitat; material: faeces | place: China | collected 2012 ...
CTTGCCGAGTCGTTTCAGTGGGCAATGCGCGGCCTTGCCGCAGCCCTCGGATTGGTACACCAGCTCGTCGGCGTCGCCGTTGTCGCCGGCGCCGTCCGGTATGTGTTCGTTGTAATCACCCATGATGTTCCCGATTCATTTGGCCGTTGTGGCCTTATGGTCACGTACGCAATGTATCAAGCCAAGCTGGAAGAACGCTACTCATTGGCGCTGTCGAAGCAACTTCGCGATGCGGTTCAACAGACGGCCATACTGCTCTCCGAAGGGAAGAGCGTGACGATCAGCGCCACGGAACAAGAACTCACGACGGAACAAGCCGCGCGCACACTGGGAGTATCGCGACAGACGCTAGTCAGAATGTTAGATAAAGGACTCATTCCTTTTTCCCCGCCCATCACGTCATCGCAGAATCCGCCTGACAGACTTGCTGGAATACGAACGGGCCTCCCGCAGCCGCCGTGATTCCTCCATCAGGCAAATCACGTTGATTGCGTCGTAATTGTCGTACTTGGGGTAATCCTCGGGCTTATAGCGTTTCACGAGGATAAGTTCGTCGTGACGTTTTCTGATGTCCAGATTCGTGAACCACGAGGCAGTGCCGATGCTTCGCCAGTTCTGCCCCGATTCGTCCGTCCAGAATCACTTGTCATTCTCGCTGTGAGCCTCATAATCGCCCGGCACCCGAAACTCCATGTTCCCCGAGTAGCAGCCAAGCCAGATTCGGTTCTCTTTGATGAGTGGGAACACTTCCTTATAGGTGACAGCGTTCTGATTGCCGATGACGACGAACTTCTTATCATGCTCCATGAGTTGAGCAATGTACTCACGGAAGAGGCTAAACGGTGGGTTAGTGACCACGATGTCAGCCTCGTCGAGCAGAGCCACGCACTCGGGTGAGCGGAAGTCCCCATTACCCTCAAGGCGTTCAATGTGAAGTGGCCTGTTTTTTGATGCTCCTATACATTGTCAAATGTGTTGGAGTGTTGGCTTTGCCCGAGGATTGAGTCCATCCACTCGATGATTTGTCGTTCGAGTTCGGGCAGATCCCGAACCCCACGTTCGATCTCGCTGACGCGGCTGGACGGCACGCCCAACGCGTCGCCGACCTGTTGCTGGGTTTTGCCGAGCGAGACGCGCACTTCCCTCAGCCTGGCCCCGCGTTCGACGGCGGGTTCGCGTCCGGCTTCGCCGTTGCGGATCGCGATGAGCGCCCGGTAGGCCTCGCGGGCGATGTAGCGCTTGAGACACCGCATGATCTCGAGTTTGCCCTTTCCCTCCTTGGTTTTCCTTACCACGTAGTCCTTGGTGGGTTGGTGGTGGCTCATGCGCACCAGGGCGACGTTATACAGGGCCCGGTTGCCCTGACGGTTACCGGATCTGTTCAACCGGTGCCGGTTGGTCTTGCCGCTGGATGCAGGCAGCGGGCAGGCGCCGCAGAGCTTGGCGAACGCCGCCTCGGAGCGGATTCGTTCCGGGTTGTCGCCGCCGATGACGGCCAGTTGGGCCGCCGACATGGTGCCCATGCAGTACACGTCGAGCAGGGGACGCGCGTTCTCTTCCAGAATCTGGCGCATGCGGCACTCCAGCACATCGGCCCTGTCGTGCAGTTCGCGCCATGACGACGCCAGCGTCTTCAGCGATGAGAGCACGTTCCGCTCGACGATGCCACCGGAGGGACGGCAGGCCGCGAGCTTGCCGATCCGTCTCTTGGACGGCAGCGACCGGTACCTCTCCCTGATTCCTTCCGGAGCGGTGGTGAGCAACCCGGCAAGACAGTTCGATATGGCCGTCATGGAGGTGACGAGCTGCTCGCGTGCAGCGATCAGGTGGCGCAACGCCTCGCACCAACCGTCGGATGCCTTGGGCGTGCTGATCCCATCGCCGGCGAGCACGCTTCTGGCGGCGGCTATGGCGTCGATGGGATCGGACTTGCCGTCGCTGCGGCGCACGCTGCGTTTCGGCCGCAGCACCTCGTGCACGGTGTAGCCGGCTGCGGCGAGCCTGCGCGAGAGCGCGGCCCCGTACGAGTTGGTGCCCTCGACGCCCACGCCCAGGCACAGGGCCGGGTCACCTATCATGGCGATCAGCCGTTCGTAGCCCTTCGGGTCCGCATTGAAGGTCTCGGCGTCGGTCACCCGCCCGTGTTCGTCGAGCAGGGCCAGTGTGTGGGTTGTTGAATGCGTATCCACTCCGGCGAGGATCGTTGGTATAGTCGACTTCATCGTCGGTCCTTTCATGCGTTTGTCGCGATGCCGTTGCCGATGGCTTCCGGCACAGACAGAACGTTGACGGGGCACGCTACCATGGTCTTGCTGGGAACCGATGGAGCAACCACGCTCCTATGAGGTCATGTTCCATGGCCATCGGGTCGGTGGGCGGCGCGGGACAAATCAAAAACAGGACAGGTTCCAAGGAATCGTCAGTTCCGCCCGGGGTCACCGCACCGTCCATCATCCTTCATTATCGCCGGTCAGCTAAACCGGCATAACCATTATCAACGTTCCGTCCTTATAGTGGGGCGGCTTGTGCCGCTTGATGTTGATAATACTCGGTTTCCACCGCTTCGGGTGTCCTGTAGCCCAGGGACCGGTGCAGGCGCTTCGAGTCCCCGCCACGAGACCCACCGGAACGTCGCCAATTCCAGGTCCTTCAGATCCGCGAAGGGTCTGCGCCGCCATACCAGCTCGGTCCTGTACGCGCCGTCGGCGCTTTCGGCCATGGCGTTGTCACACGAGCCGCCGGCGGTGCCGGTCGACGGCAGCACCCCATATTCCATAACCCCGGTGGCGTACACCGTGCCGGTGCACTGCGTGCCATGGTCGCCGTGGCGGATAAGACCATCCGCGCCGCCGCGGGACGCGGCCCATGAGATCGCCTGCCCCAACGCCTGCAACGGCAGCTCCTGCGTGTTCATGGTCATGGCGCACGCCCATCCCACGATCCGACGGGCGTACACGCCGTCGGCGAACGCCGTGCAGCCGAACGAGCCGTTGGCCATGCGCACGTAGGTGATGCCGGCCACGTGCAGGCGGTTCGGCGCACAAGCCTCGAACCCCCTGTCCACCAGATCCGGCCTGCCGCCCGCGCCCTTGGCGGGCCTGGCCGTCACCGGGGGTTTGCCGCGGCGCACGCCCCGGATGCCAAGCCCGCGCATGATGTTCATCACCCGGTCGCGGCCGACCCCGGCCGGATCCCAGCCCTGGGCGACCAGCTGCGCGTGCATCTTCCCGCAGCCGTACACGGCCATGAAGAAATCCGAGCGGATCTGGAGGACGGCGCGGGCCAGCGCCTCACGCCCCGCCCGCATGCGGCTGACGGGACGTGTTCTGAACATGCGGCAGCCGCGCGGCGCGAGAAACCCGCAGCCCAACGATTCGGAAAGGACCCTGCAGATCGGCCCGACCCCGAAACGGCCCCTATACTCGTCGATGTACGCGGCCATCAACGCCGTGCCGGGTCGAGCCCGGCCGCGAAAAAAGCCGACGCCGTCGTCAAGATCTCGTTCGCCCGACGCAACTGCGCGTTCTCGGCCCGCAGCTTCTTCAGCTCCGCCATCGCGTCCTCGGCCGACTGCCTCGTCTCCTCCGCGACCGTCGCGTCCGACTGGTTGCGCCAACGCCGCAGTGATTCCGGCGCTATCCCCAGATCCTTCGCCACCGCGGCGATCGCGTTCGTCTCCGACGAATACGAGGAACGCGATTCCGCCAGCAGCCTGACCGCCTTCGCCCTGAACTCCGGCGTATATCGAGTGCCCTTTGCCATGGTTCCATCATCTCCCATCGAGTCAGAGGAAATACGGAACAAAAATCAGTTCATATCACCAGAACGGCGAGCGGATACCGGTCATAGACCCCGCCACCGGCGAGCAGAAGACCGGGGCCAAGAACCGTAAGGTCTGGAAGCGCGTGGACGTGTCGAACAACCCCTTGGACTCCACGGAATTCCTCGAACGGCTGCGCGCCGACTGGGCCAAACAGTGCAACCTCATGCTGCCCGAGGGCGTGCGCATCGACCACCGCAGCCTTGAGGCGCAGGGCATCGAACGTATCCCCACCATCCACGAGGGCCACGCCAGCCGCGAGATCACCAAACGATGTGGGCACAGCATACTCAATGCGATCAACCGGCGCATCGCCACGGCCAACCGGTACCTGACGGCCATCCGCAAACAGATGGGCGACCCGACCGGCCTGCTCGGACAATTCAAGGAGCAGGCCAGGAAGGAACTCGACACGGCGATGAGCCGGTTCCGGGAATCACTCGTGTTCGATCGCCAGCCCATAGCGTCGCGTGGCCGGCAACTGGTCGAAGCGCCCACGCCCCCCCCAGGAGCACGTCCGGCAGGAGCTTGGAATCCAAGCCTGATCCCGTGCCGCGGGAGATCGGACGCGAACCGCGGCGTCCCGAGCCGGAACCGGTGGACGAACTGGACGAGGCCAGGCGCGAGCTCGCCGACCTCACCGAATGGTGGAAGACCGAGCCTCCACGGGAAGTCAGGGACGTGCAACGGATCATCGACGTGGCGCGCGAGGCCAGCGAAAAGGCCGAGCACGCGAACCCGTTCACGCGCGGATGGCTCCGACACGCGGCCGAGAGGACCGCCGCCGAGCAATCCCAGCTTCTGAAGCAAACGGCGCCGTGGCTTGAGAACACGACCATCCCGGCTACCTACGCCGAGGCCAACGCCTTCCGCACCAACGCATCCAAGGCCACGCTCGACCACATGCGTAAACCCTACGAGGATCGCGTGCGCAGACTCAACCGCAGCCGCTTCAACGAACGAATCAAACAAAGACTGGCTGAGAACATCGAAAAAGCAAAGACAACACACGAACCGATTCCGCAGCCACATCACCGGCACAGCCGCTAGGAACGCGGAGGGCCGGCGCCCGAAGACACCGACCCTCCGTCTAAAGGTGTTGTAGGGAAAGGATGTGCTCTCCCATAGGTTTTAGTAACGGGTGACGTAGAAGCCGTCGACAGAACCGTTTGGCGTGAATTTGCGGTTTGCAGCAATGAACACACTCAGGCCGCCACTCAAAACCATCGCCCAGAAACTCCGGGAAACCAACCCCATCATCCATGTCGCGGTCGGCAACTGCATCGCCGGACGCTACATCGAAATCCGCCCACAAGACGACGGCGCCCTCACGCTCATAACCTTCACCCGCGACCCCGCCAACCCCTACTGCCACATCAGCAAATACCGGCGCACGGAGCATGGGCTGGAGGATCTGGGCCGGGATGACAGGTTCGATTTTTCGGGGATGTCGACCCATGGGGTCGTCGGGCGTATTTCGGGTTGTCTGGTTGGAGTGTGATTGGGGGGTGCCGCGACGCCTCACGTGATATACCGAAAGAGTCCACACAAAAGGTTGGCGCCAACCCCGACAACAAGAAAGACCCACCCCAAAAGGAATGAGCCTTTCCTATTGCCTATCGGACGTCAGTAAGACGGGAGAACGTTAATGACCACGGACGGAATCAGAAGTCACCCTCCCAATCACAATTAGCACCATTACAAGGGGTAAACGGGCTTCCGTACTCATCCTTGTCTTTTGTGTAGTCATATCCGTTGGTCTGCTTCTTGCTGGAACTGGAAGAAGAACTCTTCTTGGAGCCCGACGAATGAGAACCATTGGAGCCATAGCTCCGGCTGTTCGAACCGTTCCGGCCCGAATAGCCGGAACCCGACCATGAGGAGCCGGAGGAGGACTGCGACCTGCCCGCGTTCGCCGCGGCGGCAGTGGCCGCGTCGGCCTGCTGCTTCGCGCTGATCGCGTCGTTCACGCTCTTCATCGCCTTGTCCAGCTCCGACCCGGCGTCGCTCATCTTCCTGGTGTCCGACCTTTTGCCCGCCTCGACGGCCGTGTTGATCGCCTGGGTGAGCTGGGCGCGGGCCACATCGTCCGGGGTCTTGCCTTCGGAGTCTTTGAGCAGCTTGCGTGCCGCGCCCTCCTTGTCGGAGAGCGCCTTGCGCGCGTCGTTCAGGGTCTTCTCGTCCTTGGACTTGCTCACGTTCTCGGAGGCGGTCTTCACGTTCTGCCCGTGCGTCGTGTACCATTTCACCTGCGTGTTCAGCTTGTCCGCCGCAGCGTTCAAGCCGTCAGTACCACTTGCGGTGCAGGAGAGCGTCTTCGGCGCCGTGGCGTTCAGCTCCTTGCTCAGAGCGGCCACGACCTTCGCGTCCGCCACCTGCTCGGCCGTCACCGCCTTCACCTCGCCGGCGCTCTCGACCGTCTTCGCATACGCCTTACGCGCCTCACCGACCTTCGCCAGCGAACCCTCACACCTGGACCGCGCGTCAGCCAACGCCCGCGCCTCACCATGACGCCACGCCATCACCCCACCGGTGACACCACCGGCCAACGCGACCACGCACACGCCGGCAACCAACGGCACCAGCCAACGCGGACGACGCTTCACGCTCTCGCTCTTGACACTGTTCTCACTCATCGTAATTCTCCTAGTTTCTCGAATCATCCAATCATCCCACGCACCCGCGTCAACCCGACCGGCGCATACACCCCAGCCACGACAACACGAGCAACATATGAGACAACTGTTCTACTTGTGTGGACGCCACCAGTACTAACACGACACCAAACAAAACACAAACAAAAACCAGCAGCGACCGCAAAAAAAAACGCAAGAGGAGATGTCAAACCGTGTCCCGGCTCAGGTAATCTAGGTCTAATTGTTCCGAGGCCAAGTACCTGTCATATGTGTATTCGTCTTCAGATAGTATTTCCCCGATTCCCGAAACTGGGATGGTCATGGACCCGTCTTTTGCTGGATTAACTAAGTACTGGCTGTTGCACTTATCAATCCATGACGCGATGAGAGAATCCCATAGGAGGTTGAGCACACTCGCGTTATCTCCTAGCGTTTTCTCGATGATTGCTGAAGCAATTTGATCGGGAGACATTCCTCCCACTTTCTGGAGAAAGGAGGAAGGAATTTTTGTCATTCCGCTAGTAGTTGTCGGCAGTATTCCAGGCTTGACCAGAAAACAAAGAGCCAGATCATAGGAAGGTGAATCCCATCCGTTGTGATCCAATATTCGCATACATGTGATTTGTCTGAGGATATGTCCTTGTGCTCCGTTTCCGCGAGCTTTCGGAGCTATTTTCTCCCGCAATGGTTTACACCAGTGGACGACTGCATCTGGAAAAGGGAAGCGCCCAAAACGACGTGCTATAAGGAAACGAAACAGAGTGCGATCCTTTTCTTCCTGCACGCCATTACTGATACGACTAACGGGTATTTCACCCCGGTCAACCGTAGCGATAGATGCAAGATCAGCAAATAAACTCTCGCCATTGACTGTGATGGGAATATAGCGAGGCCTTTTGCCTGTAATCGACTCGGAATATGCCGATCCTTGCAGCTTCACTATTCTCGCGACCTGTATCAACGAATCACGCACCGCATCGCAGGTTTGGCTGACGACCACCACTCCATGCGGACAATCCTGTCGGGAAACACTGCTATCCGGAGATGAGACCGGAAGAGATTTCACGTCGAGGACATCTCCTTGGAAAAGAGGCTGCACGATCTTCTCCTCTGGCATTAGCCCGTTCCTCTTTTCACGCAATCATTTCCGCGGCACTCAGCATCGGGCCGTTAATGTTCGGAAGCGAGTCATACCGATCTCTGATGAAACGGTCAAAGTCGCTCAATCCACTCGTTCCGATAGTGAACAAACGTGTTCGAACTGCCTTTGGTTCCAGGTTCCCATATGATGTGACGAGACGATCCACTTTCGCCAACGTTTCCCGGTGTCTTCCGCTCATCGGAGAGCCGGCGACCCACATATGGACACTTCTACGGGACACTCCGATGAGACGGGCAATCTGATCCCAAGTCAACCCTGCTCTATCATGAATGGAGCAAATGAGATCGGCATCCGTGGTCGGAGCTCCTTCAGATGTTTCATCCACGGCTGGTTTATCACTGAAGAACAAGGTAACCGTCGAGCTTTGCTGAGGGAAGAGGCTCGGAGTTGTAATACTCCAGAAACGAACCGATCGTGAAATATTGTCCCCCCATGAAACACTGTTCATGGGTTCTGGTCTAGTTTCCGAGCCCGTTGAAGTCGTTGTCGCTATCATGATTGAGTCCCATATTCATTAACGAAGTTGCTGTTCACGGCGCTCCTATAGAAGAACTCGTGAGCACGACGGGATAAGGCGTCTGCCTTTCCCCTTACAGATTCACCGTTCAATTCTCCACTATCCTGACTGAACGAGTCAAGATCGATTATCCAAGAGCTTTCATTTCGAGCTGGGACAGCGGGGTCGACGACAGACCCTCCGGGCAGGATGCCTGACCTGACATGCAGACCTTCTTTAATGAATCCTGATGAGGAAGAAACACCCTCGTCAGTAGCGTAGTCGAAAACGCCATCCAATACGGACGATCTGATAAAGGCCTTCCCGGATTCGTCCCGATGGATCCCGAATCCTTTGCACATGTCAGACACGACCTTTTCCGCTTCTTCCAAAGTCATCTGATCTACATAACGGTATCCGATCCGCGATACTGGGATAGTGCCGACCATATCTGATACCGCATCCGCCAATTCTCCTAGCTTACGCGAGAACTGTTCATGGCCTGCATAAGGTATGCGCCCGTTTTTCCGAATGCAATACAGCGAGATGAACGATCCACTTATGGCGACGTTGACAGAATCATCCAAGTTGGCATACACGCGCATACTGCCATTAAACACAAGTTGCACCGTCCCTTCGCCGGGGTCATTCTGCACTGTTGCGTCAAGTTGCGGTTTGCTCATTGGATATCCGAGGGAATCCATGACGGAATCGAGTTGCTCGTTATTTTTCTGATTCAGTCTTGTCAATTCCGCAGGGAAACGTATTTGCGTGAGAACCAATGCAAGTGGGGAGTAGGGCAATACTTCCATGGACGCCTCCTTGCCGCTTTTCTTTTCCATACTTCACATTCTATTTCACATTTAGAAAAAAATCAAGGCGCGATGTACTGCATCGAAGCACCATCCAACTACCGCGATGACGAGCAGGTTGACTTCCTCCCCGTGGCTGAAGCCGGGGGGGGAAGCCAAGCGTCCGCGTTTCGAAAATCGACAGAACGACTATTTTTCAGCTTCCCTCACGCCCTATAACATTCTTAATCGTCTTTTTTTTGGTGTTAACCGTCATTTCGCTTAAACTTGTGGCTGTCATAAGCAGTCCCTGATCTTCGAGGAGAAAAGAATGGGAGCAGTTTCGAAAACAGGCGGGCCGGTGCGTGGTCTGTGGCGTAAGCTCGGCCGCGCGGTGTTGGCTGGTGGTGTCGCCGCGGCGATGCTTGTGTCCGGTGTGGGTGTCGCGAACGCGGCGTCCGATGGCCGTCCGGGTTATTGGTGGAATCGTGCCAGTGAGGGCGGCTGGTTTAGCGGCCTTCATAACAGTCTGTTGGGTGTGCAGGAGTATGCGGCGAACGGTGATCCGATTTACTGCATAGAGGCCGGCAAGGCTTCGAGTCCGACGCATACGTGGGCTACGGCGACTGATGCGACGTCCCGTATCGCCGCGTTCATGGTCGACCAGCATAAGTCGAGCAGGGATGATTTCACGCAGGCGTCGGTGTCGTATGCGATTCATGAGCATTTGGATCGTGGCGAGTCGCATTTCAGGATCCTGAAGTCCGTTGGCCTGGAGGGTGCGGATATCAACAGTGTCGCGGCGAATGCGAAGAGGCTGTGGGATGAGGCTGCGGCGAACATGCCGGCGAACATCGCCGCGTCGTACAAGTATTCGCAGGGTAGCCGCAAGGGCACAGTCAACCCTGGAATTAAGAACGGCAACGGACAGTATGTGTCCGGCATCAAGTACACGATCACGGACACGAACAACAACGTCCACTTCGACGCGACCGGGAAGAACACGATCTCCGGCACCACGAACGGTCAGGCGCAGCATATCCCGTGGACTGCCGTGCGCAGCGGCAAGGCGCACATCAAGGTGAGCTACAGCAGCTTGGACGGCGTAAAGTCCTCCTCGCCAGGCCAGGATCTGTTCAAAAACTCTGACCCCTCTACTGTTTCGGGTACTGTCCAGTTCAACGTGACGACCCAATTCCAGCCCAGCGTCACCACCCAGACCGTGCAGACCCTCGCCGCCAGCAAGCCGGTCACCGACACCATCACCAGCGGCGGCACCTGGATCACGGGCGTCAGCGTCAAAGCCGACGGCTACTACTGGAGCGGGCTGACCGGCAAACCCAAGCAGGTCGCGCGCAAAAGCGGCGAAACCCCGAGCGCGTACATCAGCCGCCTGACCGGCCTGTACGGCCCCTACTCGGCGACCGCCAGCGCCACGTTCACCGAAGCCAAGCAGAAGAAAACCGTCACCGCGACATCCAACGGGTACGAGTACAAGAACCCCGGTGACGGCGCGTACGGCACATGGGTGTGGGTCATGCCCAAGGACAAGCAGCACGTCAAGATCACCGACGCGACGCTCGGAACCGACCCCCTGTCCTACATCGAGAACGATTACGTCGACGAGTTCGGCCAGCTGAACGAAACGAACGTGAACCTCTGCAAAGGCCGTGTGTTCAGCCAGGTCAACAGCGCGTCCGCCGCCAAGGGCCGCGACCTCGCCGACCAGATCACCGTCAACGGCCTGCCCAAGGGGTTCGGCTCGTTCACCGGCGACACCGACATGAAGCTCGCGGCTGATTCCACGGACGCCACCGTGCGCGTCTGGTGGGCCGGCGCCGGCGACGACAAGACCACGGGCCCCGACGCCGACAAGCCGTACAAGCCGGCCGGCGCGGCCGAGCCCAAGGAGGACGCCAACCACAAGCTGATCGGCACGTACACGTACGATCTCGCCGCGCTCCTCAAGGAGCAGGGCGACAACGGCAGCGTGCGCATCATCGTCGGCAACGGCGACAACGGCACCCCCACCAAGGACGGCAAGCACTTCTCCCTGACCGCCGACAAGACCGGCTACTACACGTTCGTGTTCGAAGCCGGCAAGGACGGCACCCGCGTACCCAAGTTCACAAGCGCGTACGATGATGCGTTCGAGACCGCGGTCGTCACCGAGAACCCGACCCCCGTCATCGCGTTGGATTCCGAAACCAACCCGGCCGACGTGGCCGTAGGCGAGAAATTCCACGACGTGGCCCGCATCAGCGGCAACAAGAAGCTCGACAAGGGAGCGTACGTGCAGTTCACCGCCTACAAGCCCGTGGACGGCAAGGCCGACGCGACCGTCGGCACGATCCTCGACCAGAAGGTACCGCTGACCGACGAGCAGATCAAGACCCTCGCATCCGGCCGGCAGATCGAAGTCGCCTCCCAGAACGTGTCCGCCGACACGCTCGGCACCGTGTACTGGCAGGCAGCCCTCCACGAGGCTGACGGGACCATCATCGCCACCCACCAGTTCGGCGTGAAGAACGAGAGCGTGACCGTGCGCGGCAACGGGCGGATCGCGTCCGAAAGCCAGAAGCAGGGCGCCGTCGGCGGGAAGATGTGGGACATCATCACCGTCAGCGACGTCGCATCCGGCAAGGATCGCGGCAACATCCCCGCAGGCAGCAGCGTGAAGGTCGACGTGTACAAGCACCAGGGCCAGAACGACGCGACCGCGGGCCAGCTCGTCGAATCGAAGAGCTTCCCCATTGACACCACGAAGCTCGGCCAGCGTCCCGGAAGCTACTCGTTCAAGGCCGAAATGGACGGCGAATACCCGGCCGCGGGCCAGTACAACTGGGTCGCGACGCTCATCGACCCGAAGGGCAACACGATCGCCGCGGGCAAGTACGGCGAGGCCAGCGAACGCACGTTCGTTCAGGAGTACAGCACCGACGCGGCCAAGCAGTGGCTCAGCGCCGACGACGCCGGCTACGCGGCCAAGACCGTGAAGACCTACGACGTGCTCACCCAGAAGTACTTCGGCTACTGGGGTGAGGACGGTCAGACGCCGCAACGCTACGAGGGCAACACCGTCAAGGGCACCCAGGCGCAGTTCAGCATCTGGCAGCAGGGCAAGGGCGACGAGTCCACCGACGTGAAGGCCGCTGACGGCAAGGCGCATGACCTGCCGTCCATCGACCCCGATCACGACGCGAAAGACGACATGCAGCGCTTCAAGTCCGAGACGTTCACGTTGGACGCGCAGCAGGCCGGACCCTACTATTACGGTCTGCGCGTCACCAACACGCAGGACGCCGCCAACCTGAAGAAACTGACCGGCGAGGACTCGGACGGTCTCGTGTACGAGGCGCCCAAGCGCGTCCCGTCCGAAACGTTCCAGGTCGTCAAGGTCACGTCCACCGCCGACCCGGTGGTCACCACCGACATGAAGCAGGTCAAGGACACGCTCCACGTGGAAGGCACCCTGCCCGCAGGCAGCAGCTACCAGGTCGAGGTCTGGTCCGTCAAGGACGGCAAGACCGACACCAAGGTCGCCGAAGGCGAGAAGACCACCCTCAACGAGGACGTGACCGACACCGACATCCAGGCGGTCATGGACAACCCCGGCAAGGGCGGCGACTACCAGTTCCGATTCAAGGTGTGGACCCCCGACAACCTCGGCGGCGACCCGACCGTAGCCGATGAGGCCGGCCCGGTCGACGACACGTGGAAGCAGGGCGACGGCTACAAGCAGGACGTGCTCCTCTACGAAGGCGACAGCGTGGAATCCGAACGGTTCTCCGTCATCGAGATCACCACCAACACCAAGGGCACCAACGGCGTGCACACCGTGAACGGCGAGAACTACGTGGACGTGACCAATGGCGCCGACGTCAACGACCATGCGGTCATCGACGGCACCCTGCCCGACGGCTACCAGCTCGGCTTCGAACTGTACAAGCAGGACAAGGGCGAGGACGCGGCCAAGGACACGCTCACCGCGACCATCCCTCCCACCGACCTCAAGGCCGGCGTCAAGGAGCTCGACAGCCAGACCACGAAGATCACCGAACCTGGCGCATACTACTGGGTGACCGTGTTCTCGAAGAAGGACGGCAGCGAGTTCCCCGACGGCGCCAAGCAGGTGCGTTCCGCCAGCCGCATCAAGGCCGAGAGCTTCCGTGCGACCCGCATCACCACCACCACGTTCAAGTGGAGCGCGAAGGGCGGGGAACTGTCCGACGTGGCCCACGTGGAAGGCGACCTGCCCGCCGACAGCACGGTAGGGTTCGAACTGCATGACTACAAGACCGGCGAGAAGGTCACGGAAACCAAGCCCATGAAGCTCTCCGACCTTGACGGCTACAAGCAGGACGCGGACACGCAGGACGTGACCGGTCCAGCCGTGACCGTGCCCGACGCGAACGACTACTACTTCGTCGAATGGGTGAAACTGCCCGGTGACGACGGCGACGAGTTCCACCGCGGCAACGACCGCGTGCCGAACGAGTCCACGCGCGCCATCAGCGCCGACACCACCACGTTCGTGCAGCAGACCGTCGGCACGCCCGTGTCCGATCACACAGTGTTCGCGCACATCGACTACAAGGACGACATCCGCCCCGACATCAAGGCGGGTCTGAAAGCCTCGTGGGAGGTGTGGAAGCAGTCCGACGGCGACGTGTCGAAGGACACGCTCATCACCACGCTCGCCAAGCAGGGCGTCGCACTGGAGGACGGTCAGACGGAGGCCGACAGCCCCGCCTACAAGTTCACCCAGACCGGCGTGTTCTACTTCCGTGTGCGCGTCACCGACGACGAAGGCAAGCTCGTCGCCTACGGCAAGCCGCGTGAAGCGTCCGAAACCATCCGTGTCATCACCTCCAAGTCCAACACCGTGAGCGCCATCAACGAAGGCGACACGCTGAAGGACAAGGTGACCGTCACCGGCCCCGTCCTCGAAGGCACCATGATCCCCTGGAAGGTGTACCTCCAGGACGGCCAGGACGCCTCCAAGGACACGCTCGCCGCATCCTGGGACACGCCGCAGACCGGCGCGTACGTGATCACCGCCGCCGACGCCGCCAAGGCCGCCAAGGACGGGCAGATCACCATCGAAAGCCCGCTCGGATACAAGACCGTGAAGGCCGGCGACACCCCGTACTTCGTGTACTCGCTGACCAGCCCGAAGCGTCTTGACGACGGCACGGCAGCCAAGCCCGCGACCGGCGCGGACGGCAAGCCCACCACCGCGCATCTCGCCACCGGCCTGGCCGGCATCGGCGAGACCGAATCCGGCAAGCCGACCCCGTTCTACACGGATCGCGCGCGCAACTCAGAGGAGACGTCCCACGTGGTCAAGGTCACCACCCAGACCAAGAGCGAGGCGCACGTGGGCGACAAGATCCACGACACCGCGATCATCGAAGGCAGAATCCCCGCCGGATACTGCATCGAGTTCGAATACTGGCAGCAGAACGCGGGCGGCGTATCCTCCGACAAGCTGGAGCACACCACGCAGTGCGTGACCGTCCCCGCCGGCGCCAACAAGGTCGACGGCCCCGAATACACGGCCAACGAGACCGGCAAGCACTACTGGCGTGAACGCCTGCGCACCCAGGACAACGACAAGCCCGGCCATCACGGCACCGTGACCGTCGTCAGCTACGGCAAGCCCCGCGTGCCCGGCGAGACCGTCACCGTGACCGGACACCTCGCGCAGACCGGCATCACGGCTGGAATCGTGCTTGCGGGAGTCGCCGCACTCACCACCGCCGGCGGGGCCATCGCCCTGTCCGGCCGCCGCAAGCGCCGCGCCTGACCTCGCAGACGCGGATGACGGCCTGACATAAGGGCCGCCCCCGAGGGGCGGGGAGAAATCCCCGCCCCTCACCATTTGCCACCTCGTTTCCGAACGGATGGCAGAGAGAAACCAGAAGAGAAGACCAAGGGGCTTCATCATGCAACGGAAACCAATCATCGTCATCACGGCCACGATCACAGCCCTCATGTTGGCGTTCGGCACGACCAGCGGGGCAATGGCGTCCACCGGCGCCACCGCCACCGGGACGCCGCCTCTGATCCTCAACCGCGCAAGCACACCCACCTACCCACAGGGAGCCGTCGTCACCGTAGACGGGCATCCCCTCGACAGGTTCGACCCGGCATTGGGAGCCGACGACCCGGCCACCGGCACCATAGAGGCGAAGACCTACAATGTCGACGGGATCGTGAAGCTCACCGGACTGCCCGAAGGCTGGACCGTGCAGAACGACCTGCGCGAACATGCGACGACCGGCAAGACCAGCGCGTTCTACATCCTCTCCGACGGGACACGCACCTACCGCTGGTGGTTCGACGGGGCGACCGGCATCACGCACACCGTGGACGAGCTGCGCGGCCTGACCCTCACCCGCAACAACACGCCCATCACGGGAGTGGACACCACGCGCAGCCAGACCCTGCACGGGTTCGCGCCCTCGGACCTCATCGGATACGAGAACGCGCCCGCGAACTGGGACTGCGCGCAGGGCGACACCGAGAACGGCTACGAGTACACGTTCACGCCGGCCGAAGCATCCCAGCCTTCCGTCACCTTCACGTTCCTTTACGATCACGAGACCGACGACCCGGCCGACCTGAAAGGCGTGCAGGCGTGGCTGCCTGACGGGAGCCTCGTGACCGGGTTCGACCCGACGGACACAGGCACGCTCTACAAGATCCCCAACGGCACCAGCACGGTCACGTTCACAGGACTGCCGGAAGGATGGAAGATATCCAACCAGTCCGGGGGAGCGTCGGACAGGAACATCGGCATCGAACTGGCCGGCCCCAACGGGAACCGCATCAACTACCTGTTCACGCATGCGGGCGACTACACGTACACGTATTCGATCAGCCAGCTCAAACAGGTCACGGCCAAGGCCGACGGCAAGACCGTCGACGGGTTCGGCTGGCAGGGCGGCGACTTCACCATCCCCCATGACGCCAAACAGGTCACATTGGACGGCATCCCCGAAGGATGGGACAGCCGCACGGCCGACACGGACGGAACGGTAACGGTGACGGTCAGCAGCCCCGACAGGAACATCACCGCGGAATACCGGTTCACGCGGGCCGCGAAACCCGCCAGCGCGGACGACCTGCAGAACGTGCAGGCCATCGTGGACGGTCACCCGCTGGAAGGGTTCACGCCCACCAGGAGCAGCGAATACACGATCCCGGCCGGCTCGAAACCCGGACTGGGCAACATCCCGGAAGGGTGGACGCTCGGACAGTCCGCCGGCGAGGACGGGGCCATCACGTTCACCCTCTCCAAGGACACCGTGACGGTCACCTACACGTTCCGGTTCGAGAAACCCAAGCCCAGCACGGACGATCTGAAACAGGTCACGGCCAAGGCCGACGGCCAGCCCGTCAACGGGTTCGACCCGACCGTGAGCGGCGAATACACCGTGCCTGAAGACGCGAAGGTCACGTTGGACGGACTGCCCGAAGGATGGGACGTCAAACACGACAAGGGCACGCTCACGTGGACGCTCACCAGCCCGGACGGGAGCATCACGGTCACCTACACGTTCACCGTCCAGGACGCGCCGGCCGTCGAACAGCACACCGTCACGTTCGACTACGCGCACGACGGCAAAACCACCAGCGTGAAAACCGACGACGGCAAGCCCGTAGGCCAGCCCAAGGATCCCGCCCGCGAGGGATACGAGTTCACCGGATGGCTGCTGGACGGCGAACCCTACGACTTCGGCACGCCCGTCACCCGCGACCTGACATTGAAGGCCATGTGGGAGAAAACGGACGAGCCCGCCACCGCGAGCCACACGATCCGGTTCACCACGGGGAACAGCCCCGACACCACCATCACCGTCAAGGACGGTCAGATCGTGCCACGGCCGAAGGACCCGACCCGCGACGGTTGGAAGTTCACGGGATGGTATGCCGCCGACGCCGATACACCCTACGATTTCACCCGCCCGGTCATCACCGACCTGACCCTCACCGCACGATGGGAGAAGACCGGCGGCCAGCTGCCCGGCGACACCAACCGGGACGGCAGGTACACGACGGACGATCTGACGGCATTGACGGCCACTCAGGGCAACGAACCGTACAAGGCGTTCTCGCACACGATCCACTCGTACACGGGATTGACAGACCCGCATTCCGTCCTCCTGCACAACCTGCCCGACGGGTGGAAGCTCGCATCCTCCACGACCGCGACCGGCGTCACCTGGCGCGTGACCGCGCCGGACGGCACGACCGTCACCACATACCGTTTCTCCGGCACGTCCACGACCGCCGGGGCAAGCGGCGAAGAACAGCAGGACGGACGCAAGCCCGGCCAATCCGCTCCAATCATCCGCCAGTCCGACACCATCCTGTCCCGGACTGGCGCGAACACCACGGCCGCGATACTGCTGGCCTTCTCCATGCTGATGGGTGGAATCACGGCACTGCTCACGAAGCGGCACCGAAACGGCCGCAGCCACTGACGGCATACAGGTTTCCCACAAAACGGCCTCGCCCACGAGGGCGGGGCCACACCAGGAAAGGAACAGGTCACCATGACCCAGAAACCAACCAACAACAAGAAGCAGCCTCTCGTGATCGCCAGTTCGCTGGCGGTAGCGACGCTGCTGACCGGAACCCTCGCCACGACACCGGCCCTCGCCGCGCAACTGCGCAGCACGGACGCCGGCACGTCGTACAGCGTCACGACGCCGGCCGCCACCGCGGACGCGTCGGACACGTCCGGCAGCACCGCCAACGATCCGGCCGACTACGATTTCGACCTGTCCTCCACCCCCAGCCTGGGTCTCGTGGCCGTCGACGACAGCAAGGACCTGCCGAAACCCGTGACCGGCACCGGCAAGGACGACCCGCACACCGTGTCAACCGCGTTCAAGGCGATCAAGCCGGGCGTCTACAAGATCAGCTACAACGCCAAACAGGGCAAGCAGGCCGGCACGCTCGCCGGCAGCATCTACCCCAAGACCACCACCAAGAACGGCGTGTTCGAGGGTGACCCGTCGATGATCGGCGCGTTCCAGATCAAAGCGGAATGGGACACGTCCGACGCGAACAAATACGTCCAGAGCAACCTCGCCAAAGGCGCGTACATCGAACTCGCCTACGGTGAGAAGGCCGGCACCCTCCACTTGGAGCGCATCGCCGACTTCGAGGGCAACATCACACCGGACACCAAGACCAGCAACGTGACGTTCAACGAGGGATCCGACTTTCACACCGTCGTCGTGGAGACCGGCAAGACCGTCGCCAAGCCGGCCGACCCGGTGAAAGAGGGGAGCAAGTTCACCGGCTGGCAGCTGGACGGCAAGCCGTACGATTTCACCGAGCCCGTCACCAAGGACATCACCCTCACCGCAGGCTGGAAGGACGCTTCGGATGCAGGCCAGGACACGCAGGCCCAGGCCGTCACCATCGACCTGAACAAGCAGGCGCAGGTCGGCTTCTACGGTACGTCGGACGGCAACGTGAAAGAAGGTCTGTCCGATTCGGAGACCGTCGCTGTCACGCCCGGCGAGTACACGATCACCTACGAGAGCGCGAAGGGCTCCGATAAGGGTGTCGCGAACGGCGAGTTCTCGGCCACGCCCCACGTGTTCCCCACGTCCGGCAAGGTGGACACGAGCGGAGACGGCACGATCAAGCTGTCCGTGCGCTCCGCGAACGACACGAGCGAGCTGAACAAGGACGTGCCGACCAGCCAGAAGATCACCGTCACGCAGGGCTCCTACGGGTTCTTCACCGGCGACAAGACCGGCACCGCGGGCGCCGGCAAGGTCACCCTCACCCCGGTCAAGACCACACCCGACAAGCCGGGCACCGGCCTGAAGGGCGATGCGAACAAGGACGGCAAATACTCGGCCGACGACCTTACGGGTATGACCGCCTCCTACACGGACTCCGACGGCAAGACCGTGAAGATCGACAACTTCGACCCGACCTTCGACCAGAGCACCTACTATCTGAGCAACGGAGGCAAGGCCAGCAGCGTCACCCTCGCCGGACAGCCCGACGGCTGGGACGTCTCCTACAGGAAGGAAGACACGGGCAACTACGTCACCGTGACCGGCCCCGACAAGAAGACCAAGGTCACCTACACGTTCCACGACTCGCAGACCACCACTCCCGAACAGCCGGGATCCGGTGGCCTGAAGGGAGACACGAACAAGGACGGCAAGTACACTGCGGCCGACCTGAACGGTGTGACCATCACCGCCGACGGGAAAGCCATCTGGCAGAACGGCAAGAAGACCGGCGCCCCGGTGTCTCTGACCAGCAAGATCACGGTCGACAACGTTCCCGAAAAATGGGTTCCGATGATCGACAACACCGGAAGCAAGACGGAGCTGAAGGTCACGTTCACCAGCCCGGACAAGAAAGTGACCGTGCCGCTCACGTTCGCCTACGGCGAGACCACCAAGCCGGACACCCCGGACAAGCCAGACCAGTCGAAGGACACGACCGACATCGACCTGAGCAAGGCCGTTGACGCGGCGAACCCCGGTTCCGGCACGCTCGGCATCGTCGCCCTCGATGACCTGTCCAAGACGCCCAAGCCCGTCAACCCGGCGGACAACAAGCAGCCGCACACGGTCGCCGACCAGTATCAGGGCATCAAGCCCGGCCGGTACACGATCACCTACACGGCCGTGAACGACGAGGATGCGACGAAACGCCAGCAGCCGACCGTGAACGGCACCTGGTATTCCGCGTCCGCCACGACCGACGGCATCTTCGGGTCGGCAGTCGGATCCCAGAACAAGCCGGTCGCGGTCGCCGCTGACTGGTACAAGCCCGAACTCACCGGCAAGCAGGTCCCGACCAGCATCACCATCGACATGCCGGCCGGCTCGTTCATGAACCTTGAGGGCGGTTCGAAATCTGGCATCCTGCACCTGACCCGCGTCGGCGACCTGCCGGGTGGCGACAAGGGCGACGGAAACACCGGCAACCAGGGTTCGGACAACGGAATCAGTCAGAACACGAGCAACACCGGCGACGCCACCGTCAACGGCCAGCAGGGCGGCAAACTCGCCCAGACCGGCATCGAGAACGGCGTGCTTGCCGGCGTTCTCGCCATCATGAGCATGATCGGCACGGCCATCATGGCCGTACCGCGCATGCTCCGCAACCGCCACTAATCGTTAGGCGACGGCAGTATACAGGCGGGGTCACGCCCCACGTGAACCGCACCCCGATTGTTGGACTGAAGAAATTCAGATTCGATGATCGGAGGTGCGGTTCTTTCGTATGCGTGAGGATCGAAGGAAACACTACGACGACGGGTTCCGGCGCGAGGCGCTGGAACCCGTCAAGGCCGGAGCCGTCTACCGCAAAGTCTCTAAGGGCGACTCCAGCTTCTATGACGTGATACGCGGAAACATCCGATGCCGTCAGAACGGCGACGTGAACGGATTTGGCTTATGACAGGATCTTTCTCTGAATTCAGAGAAAGAATGTATAATTCAGAGAAAAAATCAGAGATTCAGAGCAGGCGGTGGCGAATGGCGCACGAGTATGGCAAAGAGACCCTGTCCAAGGAAGATGAACAGATTTGGTTCCCAACCTGCCTGGATCAGGATTGACTTCCTCCCCTTCCTTACGGAAGGGGATTCCTGTCAACCGTCGGACTCTCTACCCCGCCCATTTTGAGACGGGGTCAATTCCCATGTCTCACGTGATACACTATGAGTGTTCACACAAAAAGCGTCATACAATCCAACGGAGCTGCATATGAGCGGGGAGATCATCCTCACCATCACCGGAAACCTCACCAACGAGCCGGAACAACGCAACGTCAACGGACACACCACCGCGGGTTTCACCATCGCCGCAAACAGCCGGTACACCGGCCGCAACGGGCAGCCACAGGAAGGCAACACCGTGTTCCTGCGCTGCACCGCATGGAACCAGCTCGCCGAACACGTGCTGCAAACCCTCCACAAAGGCATGAGCGTCGTAGCCCAAGGCCAGTTGCGGCAGAACTCGTGGACCGACGATCAGGGCAACAAGCGCAGCAGCATGGAACTCAGCATCACCGACATCGGGCCAAGCCTGAAATTCGCCACGGCACAGGTGCAACGGGCGGAACGGCAGCAGGGCAACGGGTACGGGGCGACCGGCTATCCGTCCAACGGGTATCAGAACACGGGGTACGGTCAAGCCCCGGCGGGCTACGGGTATGGACAACAGCAGGCGGGTAGCGGAGCCGGCGTCTGATGATCCTGCAGACACTAGGCGAGGGCATCAGCCTGTTCGAAGGGGATTGCCGTGAACTGTTGGCCTCGTTGCCGGACGTCCCTTATTCGGATTTGCACGAACGGGTCTTGCGCTCATTGGACAATGCCCGTATGCACACGAGTGAAACTAAACAGCCGTATATCAGCCTGCCTCCGATGGAAGGCGATTATGGCTATCTGACCATAGTCGAGAAGACCGGATCCGACGCGCGGGGCAATCGGATGGTCAGATGCCGTTGCATCTGCGGGAACGTCAAGGAATATAGGCTCGCCAATCTGAAATCCGGCAAGACGGTCAGCTGCGGCTGCATGAAGAACCTTCTTATCGCCGCGAAGCAGTCCACGCATAATGCCAGCGTGCCGGAATCCGATTGCCATCACCTGTATGTCATCTGGAAATCCCTGGGACGGCGTCGCAGGAAATCGAATTACACGGAGACTTCTCTGATCGGTGTGGATGAAAGCTGGAAAAATTGGATTGCGTTCAAGGAATGGTCTTTGAGCCATGGATACGTCGAGGGGAAACGGCTTGTCCGGACGGACGCCAATAAGCCCTATGGACCTGATAACTGTCTATGGGTGGTTCACAGCGACGAGATCTTCCGCTCTTTGGGGTCCACCAAACAACTCTCTAGAACTGTGGAGACATCCGAGAACGTAGGTTATGTCAGAAAACAAGGCAGAAGGTCATGAGACAACCACTACCCCACCGGCAACAACACCCCACCAACAGCCAGCACCAACGCCGGCTCAACGCATACCAATGGCGCCGGCTACTGTTCAGCCACGCCAACCCCGCACTGCAGAACACACACGCGAACCGGGACGAACGCAATTGACCGACATCCAGATCTACGCCGCCAACCAAATGCACCCGACCAGCATCCACACGGGCCAGCACGTACGATTCCTGTACCTGCCCAACGGGAAATACACTCCGCCGGAACAAGGCAAACCCGTGGAATGGGCGACGCTGCAGAACGACGCCGGGCGCACGGTCGACGTCACATGGACGCAACCGGGCGTCATATTCAGGAACAGGCTGCGCACCATCCGCACCACGCTCCTGCACCGCATGCACAGCCTGTCCCCAACACCCGTGTACCGTGTCGCCGACTGCATCGGCGAACTCGAATTTCTCGACTAAGGAAAGTGTCATGGCATCCCGTTCGGCCTCCCATAAGGCTCCATTGACGCGCGTGCAGTCGAAGCGGCGCGCCCGCGTGCAGCGCAGGCTCGCGCTGATCCCGCTCATGCTCCTGTTCGCCGCGTTCACGATGGCCGTCATGGTCAACGGCACGATGGGCGAAGCATACGGGGCGCACGCCACGCCGGTCGTGCAGGCGAACGTGGACGATCTGGAATCCACCACGGTATCCCGCTCCTCCGCCCGTTCGGAAATCAACCACGGCACGTGGGAGTCGGGCAACACCATCGACCCCGACCATCTGAGCGCCATCCCCGCAAAAAACCCGGTCGTCTACCAGCTGGTCAACGGGCGCGACCGCGACCGGACGCCGACCGGCTTCGACCCGGACCATCAGACCGGGGACACGGGCAACGCCTACTCGTTCAGCCAATGCACCTGGTGGGCGTACAAGCGGCGCCACGAACTGGGACTGCCCGCAGGAAGCCACATGGGCGACGGGGCCATGTGGGCTGACACCGCCCGACAGATCGGCTACTGGGTGGACCACACGCCCCGCGTCGGCGACGTGATGGTGTTCCAACGCGGCCAGGATGGGGCGAGCATCCTCTACGGGCATGTCGCCATCGTCGAACAGGTGCATTCGGACGGGTCGATCACCACCAGCGAATGCGGGGCCGCGCTGGCGGACAAACCGTTCTCCCGCACGTTCTCCAAGACGCAGGCCGCGCAACACGAGTACGTGCACTACTGAAAGAGCGCGACTGCTGGCGGATCTGGATCCCTTCGTGGTCCGGGGACGACTCGAACGTCCGACCGGTTGGTGTTAACCAACTGCTCTAGCCGACTGAGCTACCGGACCAATCCGGTCTGTGCGCCGACCGGGCCTCGGATGCGGCAGCATCGCCGGGTTAAAGGCTGAGCTGCGGGCGCGGCGCGAAACCGCGCTCACGCTCATCAGCCCGGTCGAATACCAACTCGCCGAGTCCACCTACGACGGCGAGGCGTACAGCATGGCGGTCGAGCTCGGGGTGCCGATGCAGGTGCTCAGGGATTACCAGACGCTGCTTGAGCAGCGCATCAGATACGGCGCGGAGATGGTCGGGCAACAACCGTGAGACATACCGTCTCACAATCTGACCATATCGGCTTGCGTTCCCATGTCGGAGCGGACTAGCATGGGAGTCAAGATCGGCGATAAAAATACCACGGGTGTTTTTCCGTGAAAGCGGATAGCCGATCTCAACTTTTCCTTAGATTTCCACCGTCCCCCATGGATACCACACATCGTCCGCCATCTCCGGCTGAATGAACCTGTTGTAATGGCCGCTTTTGATGCCACCGGAAAGCACGTGTCGCTGTATCGCCCACAGTCCATAGTCGACTACCTGCAGTCCCGCGCTGGAGTTCGAGCCCCAGCACGGCGTCCCGCTGGAACCTGAGCCTACCGTCCCCGTTGGTCGTGTCAACCATGATGCCGCCTTCCTGTAGTGATCTGTCGGCGGCATGGGGCGGAAACAATAAAGTGGTCGATTTCGACCACTTTTCGCTATTCAGACCGTTTCAGCAATCCGGCATATCCCGTCGGACGGGCGTCGTCGTCCCAGCACTCGAACCATTTGCCGGTCGCGTCGTCCGTGAAGCCGTAGCCGTGGGCCGTGTCGCCTGATCTGGTCCACTTGTTCGTGGTCTTGTTAAGGTATTGCGGCATCTCGCCGTCGCACCACCTCTCAAGTTTTCCGGTATAGCGCCCGCCGTCCGGCAGCGTGACCTCCACATGCGACCGGCGCGGCCACCTCCTGAGAATCCGCGTCCAGCGCCGGTGGCGTGGGTTCAGGTGCAGGTGGGCCATCCTGCGGCACCACTGCCCGAACGGCGACGCCTTCGCGCCCTCCGGGTGAATCGAATCCCAAAGGCAGAACACGCAGCGGGAGTAGCCGTAGTTCTCCGTCGGGGTGAAGACGTCGATCAGCAGCCCGCCTATCAGGTAGAGCACGAACAGGATGAATGGCGTGACGACGCCGAGGAAGTAGCTCAGCCAAGGGTTCATGCCTCAGCCTTTCTCGTCCGGGGCCATCTTGTAGAGCCTGCGTCCGATGCGTCGCAATCCGCCCTCACGCCATCAAGGCGCTCGCGCAGCTTCCCGTGCCCCTCGTCGTCGTCCTTTCCGTGCCGCTCGTCAGCCAATCTGTCCAGCGCCTCGCTGGTGCTCTTCCATCTGTCCTCGTGAATCATCGAAACCTCCATATAAGAGAAAAGCCACGGAATCCCACGTCCGTGGCTGTGCCTCAGCCCGTTATCCGACCCCGGTCACGGTTCCTCGTCTCGCATCCGCCGTCACGCAACGATTCGAACAGCCGATCGGCCTCGGCGCGCGTTCCGAACGGGACCGGCCATGGAATCCACCGGCCGGGATAATCGGCTAGCCGGCGGGCCAGCTCCTCGTATCGCCTATCGTTCATCGGCCTTCTCCTTGTCATTCGGCTTGTGGTCGCGGACGATGAAGATCACCCAGCCGAAGCACGGGAGCATCCGGTATTCGCCGTACCGGGTCAACGCGGCCGCCAGGCGTTCCGCGCCGGGACGGGTGGTCCATTCCCTTGAGTCCTCGTCGTAGTCCTCGGCGATCCACCCCTTCTTCAGCAGCCCGTAATGCGCCCGTTTCCACGCCCAGCTGACGATTGCACCGAACAGATTGCCCGTCAGATACAGGAGCAGGATTCCCAGTATGATCGCGAACGGGGTGAGCACGCCCCACCAGTACCCGTCCATCAGAACCACCCCAACCGGTGCAGGGCTTCGACCGAATGGATGCGAGCCTGTTCGCCGCCCGCGCCCTCCGCGGCGTTGACGGCCGCCCCGCCGCATCCGGCGCACAGCAGGCATGCGGGAATCAGTAGCATCGCCAGTAGTCTTCTCAAGTCCGTTTCCTGTCTCTTGAACATCATTTCTCCTTGACGTCGAAGATGCGGCGGAAGGCTGCTTCGGCTCGGTCGAAGGCGTCCGTGAGTCCTTCTTGGTACTCGGACGGTGCATCGGAATCCGAAGCGTCCAGTGCGTTTCTGAACTGGTTGTCCAACCAAGCTAGATACTCAGTGACGCGCTTGTCTATCTGCGTGTTGTCCGTATCGTCCAATGTTCTAGTCCTTCCCCACCGGTTTCAACGCTTTGCCATCCGTGTCGTACAGGCCGAGCCTGTTGCTGTCGTCCGCGTGGATGGTGACGTGGACGCGCCTGTCGTTCCGGTAGACGGTGCATTCGATGTCGGATGAGGGGAGGCGCTGTTGGGGCAGATTCCCGTCGCAGTCGATGGACTCCAATCCCCAGATTCTTACAATCCGCGTGCCTAATTCGTCCGGTTCGGGTGCCGTCCCGTAATGGTCTGGCATATGGAACGATGCGGCAAGGAAGGCGACGCCCAGTATGAGTGACACAATGAAGATGACCGTGTGGGTGCCGAACTTGAGGTAGGCAATGTGGGACAATGCAAAGAGAATGCTTACGGCTATGCCGATGAGGCCGAGGAGACAGAGGCAGTCCGCGATGCTCCCTTGGACAGGTAGTCCCGCTTTCCTATACGCGTCCCATGCTTCGACCCATTTCGTGAAGTCAGTCATCTATTCGTTCTTTCCGTTCGCCGCCAACGCCTTGCCGTCGGCCTTGTACAGGCCGACCTTGTCGCCCTTGATGTGGACGGTCAGCTCGGTGCGTTGACTGTCGGTGTAGGCGACGCACTTCCAGTCGCCGTCCTCAAGCCTTGATTCGGGCAGTTTTTGACCGCCGTTCCTGCATTCGCCCAAATCGTCCAGATTCCAAGTCGTCATGATTTGCGTGGACAGCGCGGGTGGCCGGGATGACCGTGGCGTATGAGAAGGCAGGACGAGGGATGCGAACGCCAACACCAAGCCCATGGAGAGCACCGCCGTGAAGAAAATACTGATGCCTTTTGCGGCAGGGACGTATGATGTTGGGTAGACGATCATGAGTATGATTAACGATAAGCAACCGAAGAATATCAGCCAAAAACCGATGTACCAGCATATGCTGGCGGCACTGCCGGGAACAGCTCCGCCTGAAAAGCCCTGAGCGTCGTAGGCGTCCCACATAGCCACTCATTTCGAGAAGTCAAGCATGGGTTCACTCCCGTTCCGCCATCAGGCGGCAGTAAGTGGCCGCCCATCCGAACGCGTCCATCCATCCCTCCCGGTACTGGTTCGGAATGTCGTCTCCGATAGACCTTTCGGCCTTGCTGATTTCGGCCAGCGTACCGATGGCGATGAAACCGGTCATTCCCCCACCTTCAACGGTTTGCCCTGATGGTCGTAGAGCCATACCTTGTCGCCGGATGCGACGAGCAGGCTCATGTCGTGCGCACGCCCCTTGTCGTCCACGTATTCGCACTCGTACCTGTCCTGATGGGGCATACGGTCGGAATCGGCCAATGTCGGGCATGACAGCGCCGTCAATCCGGCCTGTTTTACGACCTGTCCGGTGAACGTGGTCTGCGGGGTGGTGAACAGGGCGAGGCCATTCGGCGTCAACGTGGCGACCATGCAGCAGAATATTGCGCCCCACAGCTCGAAGACGAAGATCTCGTCCTCAAGCAGGGGCTTGAGGGCCTCCCCCGAACGGTGTCGTACGAGACGCCAGAGGCGAGAGCACAACCGCACTGCCACGGCGACCGCACACATGCTTCCTATGGCCAATACCGAAAATGCCAGAATGCCGTCGATGCCTCCCCTATGACCCGCCGCCCAGTCCGTCAGATCAATCATCATCTTTCAGTTCCTTTCCGTTCCGGTCGTACAATGTGTACGTCGTGCCGTCGATGCGGAGGCTGAGCCTTTCCAGTCCGCCGTCCGTACTGGGAAGCCGTGGAGCGTTTCACTGCCCCGCAGGTTCCGGTCGGAACCGGGTTCCGCGCAACCATACAGGCGGCTGCCGGTCTCGAACACGAGGCAGCAACCGGCAGTGGCACAGCCTCGTCGTAGGTCAACGGGATCACTCGTCCTCCACTTCGAGCACTTCGACGCCGTTAATGGAGGAGGTGACGCTTTCGTCGGTGTCGACGACGTCATAGAAGACCGCGCCTTCCCTCAGGGCCTTGAGGACGGCCTCGACCGTCGGCTCGCCCAGCTTCCCCTCGTCCCATTCGACGGAGAGGAGATCGCTGGTCTTCTTGGTGCAGTTTGCGCTTACGGTCAGATACTTCACTGATGTTCCTTTCCTGATGGAATCGTTTTCAGGCGATTCTATGCGTCCTCTTTTTCAGTTCAACGCGTCGCTTCAGCCCAGCCGATATAGCCGATGAAGGCGGTGAAGAACATTGCCGTGACGGCGACGGCGATGGTTTCAATCCTGCCTTTACTGCTCATTCGTTTACCGCCTTCTCACTGTCCGCGTATGCAAGCCATGCGTCCGCCAGGCTTGCCGCCGTCGGATACGTTCGTCCACGCCACAGGGCGCCCGTGACGCGGTTCTCGGCCCGTGACCAGACGAGCGTGGCGCGTGACCCCCGGTACAGTGTTCCCGGATTCCCGTTGCCGTCCAGGCGGTAAAGCATGATCATGGTGCCGCCGTCCCTGGTCTCCCAGTCCGCAAGGTTGAACGACGGTTTCAGCAACGGCTGCAGGTCGAGCAGCCATTGGATCTCCTTGTCTGTACGGTCGGCCATCACAGCACCTCCAACAGGCACGGGACGTCCATCCAGTCGCGGAACACGATGCCACCGCCCCACTGGCAGTACTCATGAGCGGGTTTGAACACGTGCAGTCCCGCAGCCACGCCCGCCCGGATGGTGTCGGGCCGGTCGTCCACGAGCACCGAGGCGCGCACATCCAGCTTGTCGCCGTAGTGGATGCCGTCGTAGGGGATGTGGTTGTCGGCGAGCCAGACGGGCAACGCCCCGCCGTCATCCTTGCGTGCGGTGGCGATGATGATGCGCCATCCGGCGTCATGGATCAGCCGCAGCGCTTCGTCCGCATGGGGGTATGCGAGCTCCAGTTCGTAGAGGCCGTTGTCCACGGCCTTGGAGTGGACCTTGCGGAATCTGTCCGGTCTGCCGGTGAACGGCCATCCGGGCGTCCAGCTGAAATCGTAATCCGTGGGGTCGGGGCACGTGTACTTGTCCCCCCACCGGTCCTGCACGTATCGGCGCAGCGCGCCCGTGTAGTCGCCCAGCGTGTTGTCGACGTCGATGCAGATGGTGCGCGGGTTCGGGGTCATCGTCCGGCCTCCGTTTCTTCACCATTGGACTGGAGTTGTTCGAGGGTGGTGGCGATGCGGTCGAGCAGGTCGTCGATTTCGTCCTTGTCATAGCCGTATATGGTGGTGGGGATTCCCCATGTACGGATTTCACGGGCTGTCAGGGCCAGTTTCTCGTTGGGGTGATCGAGGCTGAATGAGGCGAGTCGCAGCAGCGTGTCGACGTCCTGCTGCCGGTATCGGTCTCCGGGTTTTGTTTGTGGGCTTTGCCTGAGCGGCGTTTCGTCGAGCTGGATGCTCGTGATCGTGTCCGTCATCGTGTCTCCTTATTTTGTGTGGACTTTCACAGTGTATCACATGGGGTGTCAGACCACACTCGGAGACGCCACATTCAACAGCCCATCCAGCCACGGGCTCACCAAAGTCCACACCCCGAACAGAACCGCAATCCACATCAGCGCGAACAACACCACACGCACCCCCACCGGGCCGCACTGCAGACGCCACAACAGGATGAACACGTTCCCCGACCTCACGCGAGCCGGACGGGACGAACGCCACACCATCCAGCAGACGGCCAGCAGGATCAGCCAGACGGCGGCGAATGCCACGCAAAGCACGTTCGACACCGGCGCGTACCTGGAAATCGTCCGCACCGAACGGTTTACCGTCGCCACGGCCGACTTCACCGGAGTGGTCTTCTCCACATACTTCGCCAAATCGCGGGGCACGCCGTCCGACACGTTCGCCCAATACGCGAAACTCGCATGGACGATCAGACGCTCGGTCGCCGGGGTCGGGCTGAACATCGGGTCGCAGGTCGTCAGCGTGAGCATGCGGGCGTCTCCGCCCGGCGCATCCAGAACGCCGACGTCGCTCATGTGCGTGATCCAGGTCTTCTCCACTTGGTACACGTACCAGTGGCTTTTCGTCTGGATGATGATCGGGTCGCCGGCCTTGAGCTGGTCGGCGTAGCCGAGGTCTCCGGGCGAACGGTGCCCCGCGTAGCTGCTGTTCCCCACGCTTCCGGGCATGGCCGTGTCCGGGTAGTGTCCGAGACCCATGTTGTCGAGCACCACCTTGTCAGTGCCCTGTTGGATGGCGCGTTTCCAGTCGGCCCCGAACCGGGGGATGTACATCCATCCGACGAAGCCGCCCTCGCCCAGGGAGCCGGTGTCCGCGGGCACGTCCGACGTGTGGCCGGCGGCGATCCTGCTGGTGGAGACCATCTCAGTGGTGGTCCCCACGTCCTTGAATCCGGCGTTGCGGGCGATGGTCTCCTGCGTGCGGATGGTGTCGAGGCTGTTGCCCCCGTACATCCATCCAAGGTGCATGACGCCTATGGCGACGAGGAGGAACAGCATACTGTATACGGCCTGTATGACCAGCGTCCGCACGGACGGACCGGCTAGCCTTCCCCTGTTCCGCGCGTTGTGTCTTCCGCCCCTGATCTTCAGCGCGTCCGCCGGTTCGGGGCTTTCACCGTCGATGACGTCTTGGAATCCGCTCAACGTTCCGCCTTCCATAACTGGTTCGTGCCCAGCAGGCCCGCGAGCCGGATGACGGTCACGGCGACCGCCGCGGCTCCGACTCCGACGAGTGTCACGCGATCCATCGGGAGAGTGGCGGAACATGCCTGCGCGAAGCATACGAGGGCCATCAGCAGGTTTCCTGCGGACAACGCCTGTATGAGGGTGCCGTGGTCTTTCATGCCGGTGCGGGCCAGGCAGAGCATGACGGTCGCGGCCGTCAGTTCGGCCACTATGGGAATCAGACTGTCGAATGTCATCGCGTCTCCTTGTCGGATCGTTTTTTTGTGTGGACTTTCTCACTGTATCACTTCGGAACCGGCCGGGCATGAGGGGGCGTCCGCCGGCCGTAGGCTCCGCGTATAATTGGATGGGCTCGAAGACGAGCGCAATCGATGCGGAAGGAAACCAAGATGGACGGCATGGACGGACTGCCGGCGGAGGCGGTCGAACGGATCTCCCACGTGCGCCTGATCATGGCGGAGCACGCGCTCGGGATACTGGACGACGTTGAGGCCGGGGCGGCGTTGTGCGCTCACTTCCTCCCGGAATAGTGACGCACTGCCGCCATCTACGCTTTGCGCTGAGCGGAGGCTTCCCGCGGAAGATGTTAAAGGGCCCCGATGGGAGAACCATCGGGGCCCAGTGTCCTCACAAAAAAGATGCACGTGAATCTAACAAGAAAACACAATGAACTTTTTTATGCACGCCTCTCGGCGCAATCATCTAATATAGACGACTCGATGGCGCATGTCCAGCATGCGGCGTGGCGTCGAAGAGTGGAACCAGGGGGTCGGCCTCTCCTCCCCTTTGAATGGAGGCTGACCCCCTGTCGTTTCCTTTTTGTGGGGACGCAATAGATTATGCGTGCCGGCCGTCCTTCCGGCAAGCCGGTTGGACGACCGGCCGCCGAATCAGTCGTTGTGGTTCTCGTAGTAGCCGCGTTCGAAGTCCTGTTCCTTCATGAGGAACGCGGTTCGGCAGGCGTCGATGGTGATCGAGGTGAATCCGGGACGGAAGCTGATGCGCTTGCGCGGGATGGGCTGTCCGCAGTACCGGTCGGCTCCTTCGGTGACGGGGAGCACGTAGCAGCCTTCGGAGTCGTATAGGCCATGTCCGCTGACGACGCGGGACTTGATGGGGCGGATGGTGCAGGTCTTGCCGGTCTTGCTGAGTTCGACGACTTCGTAGAAGTCGTTGAGGCTCATGCTGTATCCCCAGCTGGCTACGAAGATGTCCCCGACCCGGATGGTTCCGGTGCCGTTCTGTCGGGTTCGGCGCTCCTCGTTGCCGTTGTGGCTGGTTTTCTGTTCCAGGGTGATCATCGTGTTCCTCCTCGTTTGTGTGGACAATTACAGTATATCACGTGAGGTGGGTTGACGCCAAACACGAAAAAAACGGGACGCCACCAAAGTGACGTCCCGCACAGAATCAGCCGCTCACACGGCCAGCCCACGAACAGAGTCAGATGCCCCAACCATCGGAATGACGCGCCCGGCGGACACGCTGGAACACGCAGCCCGTGCCGGTCAGCGCCATGATCGCCGTCAGGGCGACGGCGGCGGTCATATCCGCGCCCGTCTGTGCCAGCGGCTTCGCGTCGCCGCCTGTGTGGTAGCCGGTCTGGACGGTCTTCGGGGCGGTGACGACCGGGTTGGCGGCCTTGCGACGAGCCTCCTCAGCCTTCTTCTCCGCCTCCTCGGCCTTCTTCGCGGCCTCCTTCTTCTCATCCTCGGCCTTCTTGGCCGCGGCCTCAAGCGCCTTCACACGGGCGTCGGCCTTGTCGGAAGCCGTCTTCGCCTCGTCATACGCGCCCTTCGCCTTATCGTACGCCTCGCCGGCGGTCTTCGCCTTCGCCGCCGCGTCATCCAACGCCGCGTGCGCGGTCTTCTGGTCGGCCTTCGCCACGTCAAGGGCCTTCACGGCCTCGTCGTACGCCTGCTGGGCGTCCTTCAAAGCCTGCTCGGCCTTCGCGTACCCGTCGACAACGGCCTCGGCGTCCTTGAGCTTCGCCTCGGCATCCTTGACGGCCTGCTCGCGGGCCGTGACCTCGCCCTCGGCGGCGGTCACCCGCCGGTCCGACTCGTCGGCCTTCGCCTGCGCCGTCTTGGTGTCGGCCTTCGCCTTGTCGTACGCCTCGGTCTTCGCCTTCCGGTCGGCCTTCGCCGCCGCAAGAGCCGCGGCCTGGTCCTTCTGGTCGGCGACCGCCTTGTCATACGCGGCCTTCGCCTTCGCGTACGCATCGGCCTTCGCACTCGCATCCGACTGCGCCTGAGCGGAGGCCCGCTCGGCGCGGGTCAAAGCGTCGGCCGCGTCCTGCGCGGCCTTCGCCGCGTCGGCCAGCTTGGCCTGCGCGTCCGAATACGCCTTGATGTCCGCGTCCTTGTTCTTGCGGTAGTCGAGGATCGCCTGACGGAACTGAGCGACAGTGACGCCCGTATCCGACTCGTCGGCGCTGAAATTCTGACCCGTGACCGGGTTGTATTCGCCCGCAGCGGTGTACCCGCCTCCGGTCAGCGTATAGCTCGGATCGACGATGGTCAGATAGTGGCCGACCTTCTGCGCCAGCTCGGGGTGGTTCATCTGGATCCAGAAACGGCTCTTGCCGTGAATCTCCGGGTGCGCGTCATACACCTTCTTCTCCGTGGTGTACCAGTAGTACACCGGGTCGGTCGTACCGCCAGCAAGGTTCTGACCACCCGTGTAAGCCAGATGCTGCAACGTATCCAGATAGCCGTTGTAGTCGGTGGCGATCTCGGCGAGAGCGGTCTGGTTGTCGCTCACCTTCAGCTCCGACAACCCCAGCGACTTGCGGATCGTATTGACCTTATCGAGGAAGTCCAACGCCTTAATCATGTTGTCAAGGTCGGTGGCGCTCGTCTTGTCGCCGATATGCAGGTACTGCGCGTACTTGTTGTTCTTCAGCGTGTCCACGGCCTTGTCGGAGCCGCGATCCTCGAAGAAGCCGAGCGAACCCTGCGCGAGCTGCTTCTTGGCCGTGTCGGCCGTGCCCTTCTTCGCGTCCGCGTCGGACTGGGCGGCCGTCTTCGCATTGTCCGCCGTGTTCTTCGCGCCCTCGGCGTCCTTGGCGGCCTGCGCCTTGTCCGCGGCCGTCTTGGCCGCGTCGTCGGACGCCTTCTTCGCGTCGTTCATGGCCTGTTCCAGCTTCGAGAGGTCACCGGTCTGCGACTCAAGGTCCGCGACCTTCTTGTCGGCCGCATCCTTCGCCGCCTTCGCCGCATCCTCCTTGGCCTGCGCGTCCGTGACGGCCTGCTTGTCCTTCTCGGCCTGGGCCTTCGCGTCGGACACGGCCTGCTGGGCGTCCTTGACGGCCTGCTGCGCGTCAGTGACGTTCTGCTTGGCGTCCGAGACGTTCTTCGCGGCTTCGGCCCGCTTGGCGGGGTCCTGCGCGTCCTGGGCGTTCTGCTTCGCCTTGTCGAGGTCGGCGGACGCCTTGTCGGCGGCCTTCTGCTTGTCGGCCGTCTGCTGGTCGGCTTTGTCGGCGGCGGTCTGAGCGTCCTGCTTGGCCTTGTCGGCCTTGTCCTTGTCGGCCTTCGCGCCGTTCAGGTTCTGGCTGGCCTCGTTGAGCTTGTCCTTCGCGTCCTTGGCGGCCTGCTTGGCCTCGGGCAGCGAGTCCGGGGTGGCCTGTACAGCCGTCTCGGCGGCCTGGGTGGCCTGGGTGAGACGGTTCTGCGCCTCGAGTGTCGGCTGGTCGGCCAGTGCGGTGGCCGGTGCGGCGACGAGCATGCTGGTTGCGACGGCGATTGCCGTGAGCGTTGTTTTCTTCTTGTTCAAAAGGATCTCCCTTTTCCCATCGAATTTTGTGTGGACTACATCAGTATATCACGTCACGATATCCTTGCAACCCACACCCCACGCTACCCCCTATCGTGCGAAAACACGACCACGCCCGACACGCCCGACATCAGAAACTCAAAGGACATGCCCTAACCTTGACCCGTTCTTCCGAGTGGATGTGGGCAAAAATTTGTATGGGGATTACGACACGCCGGTGACCTGCCGCTTACGAGGCGGCTGCTCTGCCGACTGAGCTACGACGGCGGAAACCGCCTCGGCATGAGAGGCGGCGGATGGGCCATGCGAGCGAAGGAGTTCTTGCCCTGCGGCCGACTCATGCCATCGGCCGCGGGCTGCTCCCGTTCGGGAACCCAGCGTTTCGCATGTGATCACTGGACCCATCGTGCTCTCGCCGGGATTCGGACCCGGACTTGACGGCTCCTTGGGCCGTTGCCTCTACCGGTTGGGCTACGAAAGCGTGCGCGGACACCACCCTCACAGTGCAGCGGCGGTATCCGCTCCGTCCACGGGTTGCGCTCAGGCCGGCGGTGGACGCGTTTGGCTACGGCTTGAGGCATGACATGGATCACGGGCTGACGCCCATGATCCATGGGACTGTTCCCACAACATGTGGGTCAGCTGACAAGAGACGCGGTCGACGTCTCAGGAAACCTTTCCCGCGACTGGGCGGGTAGGCTCATCGGATTCGCGCCGACCCCTCCGACAAGAGGCTGTCCGCATCATCCTGGGATGATGGGCGCTACGGCATGCACGCCCGCCGAACAAACGGGAACACGCATACCGGACACGATCCGCACGGTCAAGACATCCCACCGGGCGTCCCGGCGGGCGTGGAATCGTATCGAGCGGTGTACGGGAATCGAACCCGCATCATCAGCGTGGAAGACTGAGGCACTAGCCGTTGTACTAACACCGCGAGTGTTCGGATATCGGCGCTGGACGGCATGAGCCAAGCGAAAGAGCCATAGAGGCGTACAGCCGACCATCGTTCCGCTCGCCCCCATGCACTAAGGACGGGAGGTGGCGTTGACGCCGATATCCTAGTGCCCTTGGCCGGAGTCGAACCGGCTGCACACGGTTTAGGAAACCGATGCTCTATCCGTTGAGCTTCAAAGGCGATGCCCGCGTTACTCCCCTGCATGCCGGGGGCCGGTGCGGGCGGACCGGAGAGTCGTTGATCATACTGGCCTGTTTTGGTACGGCATGAGACGGGTTGCCTCACGTCGGCATGCGTGCCCGGAACGGGAGTCGAACCCGCATTCGGCGTTCAGGCGCCAATCGTCGCACCAGGTGGACGATCCGGGCTGTCGGCACGTTCGCGTGCCGGAAGAAAGAGTGGAGGGCGAGGAGAAACGGTATCGGTTTTAGCGCTCTTGACCGCTGAGCTACCACCCAAGGGTGGACGGGATTCGAACCCGCGACCTCTCCGTTATAAATGGAAGTATCCGATGCCTGCGCACCGCCCTCACAGTATGTAGGGGAGAGAAGAAGACGGAAGCGGAAATGCCGGCATGGAGCCGGCGGATCCATAGCAATTGAAGTATCCGCTTCCTGCGCACCTCCCCTACGACAGTATCCTACCGTATATCCCACGGCCATGCGCCGGTCTCGTTGAACTCAATCAGCGCGAACGCGGAATCCGTGAGACCCGCGAGGTTCACTCGGTTCCTGTCGCCAAGAGACAGCGAAGCCTGGTAGCCTCCCAGATTCCACACGTACAGGGGCGTGCCGTCGGGCACCGCGCGGCTGAGGTCGGTCGTGTCACCGTATGAGGTCTGCTCGTCGGTGATGACCATGACCCGATCGTACGAGCCTTTGCGGAACGCCTGCTGGACGCTGGCCCCGACACGGGTGCCCCCGTACGGGTTGCCGAGCCGGCCTATCATGGCGAGGGGATTCTCCCCTTCCACGCGGACTGGTTCCATCGCATCCCATCCGAACGGGACAATCATGCCGCCGGGGTTTCTCAACCCCAATGCGCACGCGAACACGGCGGCCGCATCGAACCGGGTGAGTGTGGATCGTTCACTGAGCGGATAGTTCATGCTGCCGGAACGGTCCAGCATGATCAGCGTTCGCCCGTCCAGTGCGGGCACGCGGCGTAGGGTGAGCCTCGCGGCCTGTTCCAACGCGGGGTGTGCGATGTCCGGGGTGTTGCGCCATGCGCTCAGGAAGCTGATCGGCATCGGAGCGTATCCGGCTTCGTCGGGATGGCTGACCCGTTCGAGCGCCATGCCGGTCGCGTGAGACTGTTCGCCGCACGTGGTGATGATGCGCCGCAGGTTCATGAGGACCGCCTGGTATCCCATGCCGGGGATCAGCTGCTCCCAGATGGCGGATGCGGTGTCCGGGTCGAGTTCGCCCAACGCGCTGAAGACGGTCTCGTGGGTGAGCCGGGCGGTTTTGATGAGTTCCGTCCCGTGTTCGCCGGTGAGCTCCCTGATCTTCTGTTCGACGCTCATGGAGTTGAACCGTTCGCGGGCGCTGATGACCGGCAGTGCGAGCAGCAGCGCCTTGCGGTCTTCGCCGTCATGGTTTCCCGTGCTCAGGCTGAACAGCGCCGACTGGCGTTCGTCCCGCGGCTTGGGGTGGGTGAGGCGGATGGTGTCGGCGATGGTGATCATGCCTTTGCCTGTCTTGCCGGCCCATTTGAGGTAGGCGTTTTCGGTCAGGTTGGTGAGCCCGTCCGCGACGCCTCGCTTGACCGGTTTCGGGATGGTCCCGTAACCGGTCTTCCATGCGTTGAGCAGTGCGGGGCCTTCGTCCGCGCGGCGTATCGACGCCGTGATGATCCGACGGTTGGCGCCGGACTGGTGTTTGGCGAGTCGGGCGTGGACGATTGCGATTGCGGCCAGTTGGGCTGCGGTGCGCAGTCCCCCGTCGCCGCGTAGCCATGTGACCAGGTTCAGGCACCATTCCGCGTCGTCGCACACTTGTGTGGCGAGCTGGCCGAGCCGGAGCCTGGTCTGGCCGGAGGTCTCGTAGAAGGAGTCTTCGTTGAGGAATCCTGCGCATAATACGAACAGTTCCTGTTTCGGGGTGCGTCGCGTCGCGCGTCCGCCCTCGTGGGTGCGGACGTTGGGCTTGCGGTTGATGCTTGCCATTGATCGTCCTTTCCTGTTGTGTTGTGGTGTCCGTCGCCGGCCGTTGAAGAGGAATTTGACAGAGAACCCAGTCGGCGGCGGACGGTTGTGGGTCATGGCTTTCATGTTCCGGCCGTGACCTGGTGCCCCGCGAAGGATTCGAACCTTCAGAAGGCGCGGTTTGGGCGCTCCATGTCTGCCTGTTGCATCAGCGGGGCGAGTGTCCGGCCGCAATGGAAAACCGTGAGTGACGCGGCCGGACGTGATATCACACAGCGAGACGGGAGACGCCTCACTGCGAAGGCCGTTTGGCCTCGTGCCCGCGCGGGGGTTCAAGCCCCACGCGGGCCGGGATCGCTCTTTACGGAGAGGCGGCGATCCCGGTTGCACGTCAGTCTTCGGCGTGCCGCCCGACAGCACAAGGCCGTCCGCATCGCTTCGTGAAGGACCGGCGCGATGCCCGGAGCCGGCATGAGGGTAAGGCGGAATGAGAAGTAGTCCCGCCTCCTCGTATCCCATGACGAAGACAGCGTCACGGGATTGGCCGCAAGCTGAGGATATACGTCGCGGCCCAGTGCCCTTCGCGGGATTCGGACCCGCGTCAAGACCGTCAAGGGCGAGTGTCCCGGTCATCATTGATGTCGCTCCGGTGACCGGGATCCGAAGAAGAGCGCCCATCCCGCCAACCCCGAAAGAGTGACGGGAGGGATACGCGGGAGGGCGGATTGGATTTCACCGCCAGCGTCGAGGACAAACAGAGCCGTGTGCAAGCTCCCTCTGGACGTGCCGCCGGTTCGGTCGCAAACCACCCTGCCGGGCCCGGCGCATCATATCCCACTGTTTCCGATAGGATTGTTCGATCACTCCCTGAAAGCAGTCCATTGATCGGATGGATTGCTTCGTGCCTCCGTCTGGAATCGAACCAGCATCCACGGTGCTTCAGACCGTTGCTCTACCATTTAAGCTACAGAGGCGCCGTACGACGGACTGTTATGGGATCTGGGTTATAGGCCCTTCCCTGGTTCGTCGCACTAGTGTGTTTTCCTTCCCCCTGTTTCGCGCGCGGCCGGAAGAAGAAGTTGCCACAGCCTATCCGATAATAGATTGATGCGCTTACGCATGGCGATGTACCATGCATCGTGCCCCCTACCGGATTCGAACCGGTGCCACGCGGATTAAAAGTCCGCTGTTCTAGCCGCTGAACTAAAGAGGCGATGGCATGTTTTTCCGTTCTTGACGACGGGAGTCCATGCCGAGGCTGTTCGTCCATGTTTTCTCCGGAAGCGTCCACATGGAAAGGACGGTTACGAGTCCCATTGTTGGATCAGATCCATTGTTTTGGTTTTCCGGATAGAGCGGATGACGGGGTTCGAACCCGCGGTTTCCTGCTTGGGAAGCAGGCGTGCTACCGCTGCACCACATCCGCATGGCCGTGCTTTTTTCGGATACGTCGCACGGCGGTGACGTGTTGTCCGCCAGCTGAAAGAGGGATGGCTGGTCTCCGAGTCGGATTGACAGGATTCGAACCTGCGACCCCATGCTCCCAAAGCACGTGCGCTACCAAACTGCGCCACAATCCGATATTTTTGACAGGACTCCGTGGCTTACCAGCTACGTACGTGCCCTATTAAACGCGATTTCCTCAGATTCTGGCACCGTCTTAAGCAGTACCACGATGCTTTCATCTTGATTCTTTCGCGTGTTTAGACTGTCTCCACCGGTTTTCCTGACCTCCTGCGAAACCTCTCCTTCCAAGCGTGCGACCTAGGATTTGCACGCTCTTCCAGTTTTTCTTCACAGTCCTCGACTCTCCGGTTGTAAGACCTGTCAAAAACGTGGCTCCGGGCGGATTCGAACCGCCATCCATGCCCATGCATGCTCTGTCCAGTTGAGCTACGGAACCGGCCGGCCATGCAGGTGCGACAACATGGGTTATCCGGCTGTTACCAGTCCGGCACACCCCTAAGACGCACGTGGGGCATGCCGGGTTTCGACGGGGCGTTGCGCACCTCCCGCCTAGTGGAGCTGCCGAGAATCGAACTCGGGTCTGGCCGGCCGTCAACCATCGCTTGCCATCACGTGCGTATCCGACGCTTGACGCTCATCCGCGGACGGGTGCGTTCGGCGAACCCGCGCGGCTTGTAGATGACGTTCATATGCTGGCCGAGCGAATCCGTCGTCCGACTGTCCGACCAGTCCGGTCACAGGTTGTCCGACTCCGGCCGTTCGACCGGCAGATGGCGGAGTCGGGTTTCATGCGGCGAGCATGAAACGCTGAGAAGAAACGGTGTTGGCGTTTATTCCGGTGATGGGTTTGATGACGGTTGCTCCCATCGGTCCCCGGCACGTAGCACAAGGTCTCCGGCAGGCCATCGAAAGCCTGTCAGCCCCGTGCACGTCGCTAATGCGACGTGACTGTTTTGGAGGTCTTGTCCACCGGCCCGTTCGGGCTTGGTGTTGCCTCCAAGTATCTGATGTGTCTCTCTTCTGTTTTCAATGGCCCGGCCTTTCGACGTGAAGGGGTTTTCCCGGACATGCCGGAGTCCCCTTCACGCCTTGTGGCGGTTTTGGCGAATCACGTTGTTTTTTGTGCGGACTTCTACAGTATATCACGTCGGATTGGGGTGTCAACAAAACCAGCAGAACCGTTCTCCCGCATCGCGTGTCGGGAATCGGGGAAAAACGCTACAATAACCCACATGCACAATGAGGACAACGACGAAGCACGGTCCCGGCAACTGGAACTGGCGCTCGAACGGACGGCGACCCTCGCCGACATCGAATCCCGTCAGCCGGACAGCAAGGAAATCTGGTACGGGCATTCCATCCTCACATCCACACTGTTCCCAGCCACCCCGCCGCCGGAGGGCACCGATTTCGTCAGCAAGGACAACAACACCGTCGAATACATCCTCGAAGCCGGAATCGACAGCATTACCCGTTCCCGCGAGTTTCCCTACGGCAAATACCCGCGCCTGCTCATGGCGTGGATGGCGAAGCAGATACGGTCGAAAAGCTCGGTGGTGGATCCGCAGACGCATTCGATAACGATTCCCAGCATGTACCAGTTGTGCGAGCAGTTGGGGATACCGCGCGGAGGCAAGTCCGTCAACAATCTGCAGGATCAGCTGCGCCGGCTTCTGTACTGTCATATCAGCATCCGCCGCAAGACCGGTTTCGTCGGCGGCGGCTCCATGTACGACAGCATCAACGTTCAGATGGTCAAGGCCGTACGGTTCGTGGACAACGAGAAGAACCGGGATTTCAGCGGAGCCAAGTTCATCCTCACCGACGAGGTGTGGGATCGTCTCGCCAGGGAAAGCGCCCCGTTCGACACGAGGGCCATGCAGATCCTGCTGTCACGGCGAAGCGTGCTCCCCTATGACCTGTACGTGTGGCTGACCGGGACCATGAAGAATCTTCGCCATGACCTTCCTTTGGATTGGGATTGGCTGCATGACCGGTTCGGGGACAGCATCACCGACCGGAACAATTTCAAGAAGAAGTTCCGTGATGCGTTGAACAAGGTGCGCGAGGTGTATCCAGCCGTCCGCGTGGACACCGACCGGCATGGTGTGATCCTTCACCCGTCGCCCACGTCGGTTCCGGCCCGCGCGGAGCGGCGCGCATTGGGCGCCTGACCGGCAGCGGCGCCGTTTCGGCGTGGACTATCGTACCGTTGCGATGCCGCCTCACATAGGGATGTAGTTCGCGCGGCGCGGGTCGCCCGGCAGCGGGAAACGCGGGTCGCACTGGTCCGGCCATGCCACCACACCCGCATACGGTGCCGGAACCTCACGACGCAGCTGGTCATAGTAGGCCTTGTACGCACGGAACAGCTCCAGCACAGCAGGAATGCCATCAGCGCATGCCGCATGTCGTCATCCATACCTGGCGTCTGGCACCAAAAGCGCTTGTTCACCCACACGTGCAGGAACCCGCCCCACACGATGTAGCCCGGCCTCATACGCAGCAAGTTCATCAGACCCGCGGACTATTCGCCCGCCAGTACACATGAGTCCCATCTTTCCTCCGCGAACAGTGGCGCGTATCACCGCTGGATCCTTTTTGGGTATGGTAGTCCACGCCGCGAATGCGCGCACGTGGACCAGCGTACCGGGTTTCGCACTGTTCTGCCACAATTTTGACTAGTCAATATTTCTGCACCCCGTCTCAAAATGGGCGGGGTAGAGAGTCCGACGGATGACAGGAATCCCCTTCCGTAAGGAAGGGGAGGAAGTCAAGTAGTGGATTATCGTACCTGTTCGGCGTGGAGTATCGTACTATCCGCTCCGGTTCGATGTTTTCGACGTGGACTAGCGTACTTTTCAGCGTGGAGTATCGTACCTGTTTTAGTGGGGTATCGTATTCAGTTCCGTGGATTATCGTACCTGTTTTAGTGGAGTATCGTACTTTTCGACATGATTTGAGGCCTACTCGCGTCATCGTTTCCCGGCCGGCTTATAGTGACATATCTTATTAGTTAAATATCTCTTTATAGTCGTCGACCAATCAGACGGCATGGTTGAATGGGAGTATGCGTTTCATTTACCGCCTCGCTGGATTATACCGGAAATTCCGGTGGGTCACATGGCTTTCCGGTAGCATCGCCACGTTCGTGGCTCCCCTGTTGGGCTATATCCCTTATCTTGCCGGCATCAATGCGTGGCGTCGTGAGATGAGCGTGGACAGTCCCGAATATGCTTCCGATGTGAAAGCCGGGAGCATCTGGGACTGGCTTTCCGGCTCGGTTTCGGGCAATTTCAATCCTGTCGGGCTGATTGCGCTGATAGGCGGGGTGTTCCTTCTGCTGCTGGTCGTATTGCAGATCTTTTCCTTTGTCATGGCACGTACTGAATTGAGTGGGGTCGACAAGACGGAGCGTCCGGCCGAGGATTCTCATGGGCGGGAGTCGTTCGACCCTGTGTATGGGGCGTATGGTCATGTGGACGAGTACTGATCGGGAAAACGGTATGTTAGTCCACTAAAAACAGGTACGTTAGTCCACGCGAAAAACTGGTCCGTTAGTCCACGCCATCGAACGTGGACTAACGGACCAGTTTTTTAGTGGACTAACGTACCACCAAGCCGGTCAAGGCTGCTGCTTCTTAATGGTTGCGGTGGTTGTGGAAAGGATCCGTCCGATGTCGTCCGTCCGGCGGTCGGCGTCGGCGGATCGTGCGCAGGGTGACGCCGCCCGCGAGCAGGGTCGTGCCGGATGCGGCGAGTGTGCCTTTGAGCGCGGCCGTCTGGTCTTTGGGCGCTTGATCCGGGTAGGGTATCTGGTCGGGCATGCGGTTGCGCACGCCGGTGACGAGCAGGCGTTTCGTGTTGCCCGGCCCCGTGCAGGTCAGGAGGGTCGCCTCGTCCACGCCTTTGCGGGCGCGTAGGAAATCGTAGTCGGATGCCTTACCGTGCGGGTTGACGACGCGGATGTCGCTCACCCGGTAGGCGAGGGTCTTGCCCGCGACCTCCAGGTAGAACGGGTCGCCTTCCTTCAACTCGTCCAGGCGGGTGAAGAAGCTCGCGGTGCTCATGTTCGAGTGCGCGGTGATGACCGTGTGAGTGCCGTCACCGCCGACAGGCAGACTCGTGCCATGCAGGTGTCCGGCGCCGGTCTCCAACACCTGGCTGCCGGAGCCGTGCCGGATGGGAAGGTCGACGCTGATCGAGGGGATGAGGGCCCGTCCCATGACGCCCGTCGAGTCGAAGCTCAGCAGCCGCTCGTACTCCCGGTCGTCGGATCCGGTGAAATCCCCGTGCGTGTCCGACCCTGACCATGGGTCGGTTTCCTCGCCGAGCACGGGCTGTCCTCCCGCGAGCAATTGTTTGTTGTACGTGACCGCGGCTTGGATCATGGTGCTGCGTGACGAGTGCGGGAAGCCCAGTGCGGTGGAGGCCGCCCGGCGGGCCTGCGTGTCGAGCCGTCGGTCCATGCCGGCCTGTTGGGCGAACGGCAGGAGCATCGCGCCGACGGCCAGGATGAGCAGGATCGCGGTCAGGGTGAACGCGAGCCGGGATTGGAGGATCATGCGTGCGCGACGGCGGGACCGTCGTTGCGCCATGCGGCCGGCGACGGATACGAGCTGGTCGAAATCAGGGAAACGCAATGTCTCCTCCTTGGTGACGGGGGTGCCCCGCGCCGGCCGGCTGGACCGTATGCGGGGCACTTGTTCCAGGGGGCGGGTCAGCGGCCGTGACGGCCCGTCTGACGGCTCGCCTTGAAGCGGCGGCGCGTGCCGGCCAGACCCACCATCAGGGCTAGGCCCGCGATCACGGCGGGGATGACGGTCAACGGGGAGGGGCCACCCTTGCCGCCGGCCTCCGGCATGACGAAGATCTTCGCCCGCCATTGCGCGTACAGGGTGACGACCTTATCCTCGACGGGCACGCCGTCACCATCCTTGTACGAGACGCCACTGCCATCCGGCTTCGTGTTCCACCCGGCGAACGAGTAGCCGTCACGACTGAACGACCGGGACACGTCGGACGGCGTGGTGATCGTCGAATGCTGGCGTCCGTCTGTGGGCGCGTGCGACCCTTTGCCGCCGTTCGCGTCATACATGATCTGGGTGTCCGCCCGCTCCCAATGCGCGTACACGGTGATGTCGGCTGTCAGAGCCTTGTCCCAGGACGGGTAGAGGGGAACCGTCTGCGGCTGACACATGGTGAGGGTCGGGTATATCTCGCATCTGGGGTCGGTGGGTTCGATCACATCCCTGGGGTCCGTGTACCAGCCGAGGAACCGGTAGCCGGGGATGATTGTCGTGGAGCCGGTCTTCCAACCGGATGTGTCGTTGATGACCGTGTTGTAGGGGACGGTGATGCCGTTCGGCGTGACCGGAGGGGTAGCACCCTCCGGCGTGTTCACGTCGTACGTGAGGGTCACGCCGGAACTGACCCACACCGCGTACACGGTCTTGCCTCCCACGGGCATGGTGACGGTCGGCGTAATGGTTGAGAGAGCACCAGCGTTGTCATCCTGGTACCGATATTCCGACCAGCCGAGCATCTTCATTTTCTTGCCATCCACGTCAGGTCTCGTCAACATAGTGGAGTCCCAGCAGTCATCGTCCTTCGCCAACGTAGCAAGCGTGATCTTCTGGCCGGCCGGATAGTAGACCTGGCATCCGGACACCACGTCCGTACTCATGTCGATGGTCTTGACGGTCACGCTGCCGTCCTCATGCGCGGTGGTACGCTGCACGAGGTCGGACACCTTGCCGTCGGTCTCCGATTTCGCGGGCCGAGTGGTGTTAGCGGCCTTGTCGGACGGGATGGAACCGGCGGCATCCTGCGCGTTCTTGTCGTAGGAAAGCCTGTAGGCGAGCTTGAAGCTCAGATCGTCGATCACGGAGTCAGCTCCCGAGTCGTTAACGGAGACGGCATTGCCGTTCTTGTCGACGCCACGGTAGGCGAACACGGTCTTGCCGCCGGTCGCGACATACGTGCCGGAATACATCTCCCAATCATCGGCATGGTCCCACGCGGGATGGTCACCCTCGGTGGAGTCCACCGAATCGGAGTGCGTGGTGATGACCGTGCCAACCTTGCCGATCCTGTCACCGTATTTCACGCCGGTGCGGGACACGTTCATACGGCTCATCTCCAATGGCCGCAAGTGGTCCCTGTCCGGTCCGACGAGCACCTGCACGCTGCCCGCGTTGCCCTTGGAGCGACCCGAATGGCGGATGCTCACGGTGTACGCCACACCCGCCTGCGTGTCGATGGTCTGGCCGATGGTACGGCTGCCATGCACGTCCGCGCACACATTGCCGTCCTTCTCCCGGTGAAGCTCGAACGAGGTGGTCTTATGGTCGCCGCCGGTCAACTCCTGCCAGCCGAACGTCGCCTGGCTCAGTCCGGCGACCTGATGTTTCGGCTGGGCGGGGTTGATGTAGTCGTAATACGACCACGCTTTGCCTTCGGCGGGACTCACGTACATCCAGTGCAGTCCGCCGTCATTGAGCTTCGAGTAGTCCGGCACGTCGAAGCCCGGATTCACGGTCAACGACTTGGACGAATCGCCGTCCGCGACTGTCTTCACGGTTCCCATGGCCCTGGCCTTGGCGGGTTGGACGGTGTTCTCCTTGCCACGCTGGTTCGACGGGACGGAACCGGTCGCATCCTGCGCGTTCTTGTCATAGGAAAGCTGGTATGAGCGTGAGAACTTGATATCGTCCAGGTCATTGCCGGAATACCATTCCGCGGACGCGATGGATTTGAAGGTGAAACGCACTGTGGTGACCTTGTCGGGCACGAGATACGTGCCGGAGTATGTATCCCACTTCTTGTTGTCCGCGCGGTCGGACGTGGTCGGGGTCGAGATGGTGGTCATCTTCTCGCCGACCTTGTTGCCGTTTTCGGACGTGATTCGGGTGGCTTCCTGCGCGGTCTCCTTGTATGGTTCGCCGATCATGACCTGCATCTTGTCCACGTAGGCGCTGGTCGCGCTGGAATGCTTCAGACTCCATTTCATCATGGTGCCCGGCGTGACCTTCACATCCTGGTAGATCGCGGTGCCCTGCTGGTCGGCGGTCAGTTCGGCGAACTGGTTGTGGTGGACGGAATCGTAATTGAGTTCCACATTGCCAGCCTCGCAGCTCATGCCGCCGGAATGATGCGTGTCTCCCTGGGTGGAGTTCCAAGCGAAATTCGACCTGTTCCAATTGGGGATAGCCCTGCCTGTGGTGGACATGGCGCATCCCGAACCGTATTTGCCGGTACCGGGATTGATGGTGGCGAACAGCTTGCCCTTGTTGTATTTGTTCGAACCCGACTCAGACAATGTCGTCCATGACGGCACGGATGGATAGTCGAAGCCGCCGTTGACAATCTGCTCCGGCAGGTTGGACGCGGCGTAGGCGGCCACGTCGTCATCGGATGCAAGACGCAGGGTTCCCGTGGTCTTGGCTTTGGCGGGCTGGACGGTGTTTTCCTTTCCGCGATCGTTCGACGGGACGCTGCCCGAGGCGTCGGATGCGTTCTTGTCGTAAGAGAGCCTGTACGCCTTGTCGAATACGATGTCGTCGAGCGCGTTGCCCTTGTTGAGGCTGCGGGCGTCGACGCTTTTGAATGTGAAGCGGGTGACGGTCTGGTTGGCGGGGATGATGTACGTGCCCTCGTAGGTCTCCCACTGGTCGCCGTGGTCGCGGTCGTTGCTGTTCGTGGCCTTGGTGGCGATGGTGGTGGACTTCTCGTTGAGCTTGTCGCCGTGCCCGTTGACGGTGGTGCGGGTCATCTCGACGGGGGTCTCGTGGCCGGGCGCGCCGATCATGACCTGCATCTTGTCGAGATACGCGCTGGACAGGCTGGCGTGCTTGAGCCTCACCTTGTACAGGGTGCCGGGCACGGTCTTCAGATCCTGGTAGATGGCGGTGCCGGCCTCGTAAGCGCAGAGTTCGGCGTACATGTTGTCGGCGTGCGCGTCGTATTGGAGTTCGACCGCGTTGGCCTTCTGCTCTATGTTGCTGCTGGCCTTCTGCGTGCTGGACCATGCGAACTTGGCCTTATCCCAGCCATTGATGGCATACCACTTCCAATTAGTGGATTGGACGAGCATCCTGCCGTTGTTCGGGTCGATGCTCGTCCAATCCATGTTCTTCCACTGGTCGTGGTAGTTCACGCTGAAGTCGCCGTTGACCAAGTGATCCAACAGAGCCGTCGTGTCGGACGCGAGCCTGACCTTGCCGTTGCCGTTGGTTTTCGCCGGCTGGGTGGTGTTCTCCTTGCCATACTGGTCGGAAGGCACCTGTCCGGTCGCGTCGCTGGCGTTCTTGTCATAGGTCAGCTTGTACGCCTTGTCGAAGCTCACATCATCAATCCAATTGCCCGTGTGGAGCAACTTGGTGTCGCCCTGAAGACTTCGGTAGGTGAATCGCGTGACGGTACTTGTGGCGATATATGTTCCGGTATACGTCTCCCATGCGACACCCGGCCCCCTGGTGGTGATGGTCGTGCCGACCTTGCCGAGCTTGTCGCCGTATCCGTTGACGGTGGTTCGGGTGGCCTCCTGCGCGGTTTCCTTGCCGGGGTCGCCGATCATGACGGCCATGCTGTCGGCGTGGGACGTGCTGGCGCTTGCATGTTTGAGTGTCCACCTGTACATGACGCCCGGAACGGTGGCGATGTCCTGATAGATGGCTCCGGTCGGGGTCTCCGCGATGATCTCCGCGTAGCGGTTCACCTTCTGGCCGTTGTTGTTGTTGGCATGGCCCAGCTGCACGCAATGCTGTAGCTTCTGATGCGAGGTGGGCTGCTGGTCGGGGCGCATGCCCTCCTGATCGCTGTCCCAGCCGAACTTGGAACGATCCCAGTTGTCGATGGGGGCGAATTTGTTGTCGCCGCCGAAGTCCTTGTAGAAGCCGCCCCAGCCGGTAGTCGGGTCGACGTCGCATGATGCTTTCCCGCCCGGGCATGTCGGATAGTCGAATGTGCCGTTGATGAGGTGGTCGGGCAGGCTGCTGGTGTCGGCGGTGGCGGTGACTGTGGTCGCCGCGGCGTCGGTGCGGGTGTCGGTGAGTCCGGCGGCCGTGGCCGTGCCCGTGGCTCCGGTGCCGAGCGTTGCCGTGGCGATGAGCGCGGCGATCGCTTTGATGATGGGTATTGTCATTCTTCTTCCCTTGTGAGAATGGTGGTCGCGGGAGGGGCGCGTCGTTAGGGGCGTGTCCCTCCCGCTGTCTTTCCGTGGATGTCCGGCGGCGATGCCGTCGATGTGCTCGTGGCGGATGCCGTACGCCTTGAAGCCGGTGTCGTGCTGGGCGTCGTGATGATGCCCGCGCCCACTGCGGCCGCCGCCACCAGTGCGGCGACGCCCACGACCAATACGACCGCCGCTACCAGTGCGGCGACAATCTTGCTGAAGAACATCAAAACCCCTTCGAAAGGATGTGGACAAGAGGGTGTCGGGGATGGTTTGCGGCCCATCCCCGACACCAGATCGGGGTCAGGCCTTGCGGGCCATCATGCGGCGCCTGACGCCGAACACGCCGGTCGTCATGGCGCACGCGACGAACAGGCCGCCGATCAGCAGCCACGCGCCGAGGGTGAGCACACCGCCGGTCTGCGGCAGGTTCAGCAGCGAGTCCACGTTGGCGACCGTCACATTCTGCCCGTCGGGCGTGATCAGTTCCGCGGTCAGGCCGGACCCCTTGAACGAGTTCTGGGCGCCCACAGCCGCGGTGAAGGACGGCATGCCGGCCGCAGCCGACGTGAAGCCGGCCGGAGCCTGCGTCTCCTTGACCAGGTAGTCGCCGGCGGCGAGGCCGGTGAACACGATCAGACCCTTCTTGGCCGCGTCATCCGCCGCGTCCACGGTGCCGTCGTGGTTGGAGTCGCCGGTCAGCAGCACGGCCGCGTCGGCCTCACTGTCCTTGGCGACCCACTGATTGTTGGCCGCGTCCCAGGACAGCCACTTGCCGGTCTTCTTGTCCTGGATCTTGAAGCCCGCGTTGTTGACCAGCTGGGTCTTGTCCGCCTGGGACACTTTCTTCAGCGTGAAACCGTAGGTGGTGACCTGCACGCTCGTGTGGGTCGGCGGCTGGTTCGGGTCCGGCGGGGTCGCGCCGTCGTAGTAGTCGAAGTAGCCGTCGGCGGCCTGCTGGTGCTGTTCGTCCGCGGTGGACGTGACCGTCATGCTCAGGGTGATGGTCACGGCCTTGTTCGGGTGCGCGGCGATCAGTCGGGTCACGTTGAAGCCGACGCCGCCGGCGGGAACGGCCAGGTCCTTCTGGTTGGGGATGTCGGCGCTCTTGGGCAGCGTGCCGGAGCCCCTCACCACGTCGATGAGGCCGGTCACGTCCGTGCCGTCGGACAGGGCGGCCCTCGCGGAACCGTCCACGTAGGTCTGTCCGGTCGGCGTGTCCACGATGCGGCCGGTGGTCACCGTGCCGTCATTGCCCGCGTTCGGGGTGGTGAAGTGCAAGCGGTAGGTGGCGCTCTGGCCGACGGTCACGGAACCCGCGTCCGCCTCCTTGCCGTCCACCAGGATCTTCTTGGTGAGTTCGACCGCCTTGTTCTTGATGACGAGCTGGCCCATGGTCTGACCGTCGAGGTTGACGCCCGCGAAGCTGGTGCCCAGGATCATGGGCAGGCCCTTCGAGTCGGTCACCAGATACAGGCCATCGGGCACGTTGATGTTCAGCGTGCCGGTGTCCGACTTCCGGTCGGCCGCTGCGGCCGCGGGGATGCTCTTCGATGCGGCCAGGGCCTGCGCGAGCTTGCGCAGCGTGCCGGCGTCGGACACCTTGGCGATGGCGCCAGCCTCGTCGTAGCCGGTCGGCACGCTGATCCGCTTCGACGTGTCCGTGGTCTCCGCGTTCACCTTGGCGATGGCGTCCTTGGCCCACGTGTTCGACGCGGTGGTGCCGACCACGTTGAAGCTCGTGACCTTGCTGTGCGCCTGGACGATGTCCGTGTAGGTGCCGATCAGGTAGGCGTTGAACGTGCGTCCGCCCAACGTCATGTTCTCGCCCGCGGTGATGGTGATGCCCTCGGCTGTGGCCGCGTGCGCGTGGGGCGCGAATGCCCCGATGGCGAGTGTTGCCGTGGCGGCCGCGAATGCGAGGATCAGCGTCCCCGCCTTGCGTAGCCGCATGCCGGCTGTAGTGCCTGTCATTTCCGTCTCCTTGTCTTCTGACTGGGATTGTTCTGAAGGGTCTTGGGCCGTTGTGCGCGCATGGTAGCGCGGCCGCGGCCGCCCGGTTTTCAGTTTAGTGTAGATGACGGAAATGGTGTAAAAAATTTCGATTATTAATGTTTTTGGAGATCCTTTCCGGCCGTGTTCCGATTGCAGGAGGGTCCCCGGCCGGAAAGGAAGAATCATGTGCCCGGTGTCGGCTTCGTCGCGGTTCCGCTGGACTGTGTGTGATGGGGTGTCCGGCCGCGATCCGTGTCGCGGCCGGACCGGTGTCAGTCGTCCGGGTTGGACTCGGATTCCTTGTCGGCGTCGTTGGACTGGGCCGTGGCGTCGTCGGGTTCGGCGTCGGGGGCGTGCTCGCCCTTCTTGGCGTAGCGTCCGCCGACCGCCCAGATCAGGATTCCGACCGCGACGATCGCCGCGAGGATGCCGGAGATCACGCCCATGCTCATGCCGGTCTGCGCGAGCTGGCCGCCGGCGCCGACCGTTCCCTTGCCTCCGAACGGCTTGCGGGTGACGTGCAGCCGGTAGGTCGTGGACACGAGACCGTCTCCGCTGGTCACGGTGATGGTCGCGTCCGCCCCCTTCTTCACGGTGCTGACCGACATTCCGGCCGTCTTGTCGTACTGGGGGCTCACGACCCACTCGTTCGGGTCATTGACCTGCGTGGAGTACTCGTGCTTGGCCGGGTCGAATCCGCCGATGAGCTTGCCGTCCACGCCGATGCCGGTGAGCTGCGCCGCGTGGGTGGCCTTCGTCAGGTAGGTAACCTTGTACGTGTGCTGCTTCGGATAGCCTGTCATGTCCTTCGGCAGCACGGTCACCGTGTACTCGTACGTCATGGCCGTGTGGGTGCTGCTGACCGTCGCGGACTGCCCGATCTTCGGCTCGTAGCTGAACGTGCCGCCTTCGGGGATGGTGTACTCGTCGCCTTCCACCGGAGTGTACTTGCCGTCGGCGGTCACGTACCCGTGGGATGCGAGGCTGGCATCCTGGTCGTCGGACGGCTCGACGGTGCCGTCCTGCCTGATCGGGTCGGCCGGCTTGAACTCGGTGACGGCGGTCTTGACGGGTCGGTTCGCGGTGACGGTGTACGTGCGGCTTTCGCCGGTCGCGTCGTAGGTGACTGTCCAAGCCTGCTTGGAGCTTTGGGCGCTTTGGGTCACGTCGCCGGCCTGGATGCTGACGCCTTCGGGGGCGACGGGAAGCACGTACGGGCTTTTCGAGTCCGCGCCGAGGGTGATGGTGTAGTCGAGGCGGTTCGGGTTCCAGTTGTCGATTAGCTGGCCCTTGGTCGCGGCGCCGGTGTAGTTGACGTAGATGCCTTCGAGCTTGGCCTTGCTGTCGGCCTTGATGTCGGCGGACTGGAACGGCACGTTGACCGTGTACTCCACATCGTTGACGGTGATGTGGAAGATGCGTTCCGACCCCGCGCCGAGGGTGAGGGTCGGCTTGGACACGGTGGCGTCCACGCCGGTGTCGGCGCTCAGCGTGAAGGCGTCGCCGATCGTGCTGTACGGGAGCGCTTCCAGCGTGTACTCGTGTTTGGCCGGGTCGAATCCGGGCATGTCGATGCTGGCCTTTCCGCCTTTCGCGTCGGTACGGGTGACGGTCAGCATGTTGAGGCTCTTGTCCTGCGCTCGGTCAGCGGTCACGTCGATCAGGTAGGTTTCCTGCTGGTGTTCGCCGGTGGCCTCGTCCTTCACGTCGATGACGCCGGTGGCGGTGCCGTGCAGTCGGACGTACACTGCGGTGCCACCCTTGCCGTTGTCCTTGTCGACGGTGGTGGTCTTGTCGTCCCATTTGACGGTGGCCTTGGTTCCGTCGCTCAGGGCGATGTCGTTGCCGTCGGGCTTGTTCTGGTTGTCGAGCGTGAACTTGTCGTAGGAGGCGGTGTACTTGTCGCCGTCCTGTTTGAAGCCGCCGTCGCCCTTTACGGTGATCTCCTTGCCGACCGTGTACGCGAACGACGCGGTCGCCTTGAACGCGGGCTGGTCGCCCTCGGCGGGGCTGTCGTATTCGCTTTGGCCGGTCACGCTGATGACGCCGAGCTTGTCGGTCGTGGCGCTGGACTTCTTGGCGATCTTGGGAGTGATGGTGAGGTTCCTGTCGCCTCCGGTCACGCTCATGTCGCCGGGAAGCGTGTCCATCTTGTCGTATTTGAGGGTGAGGGGGCCTCTCTCGGATACGGTGAATGGCTTGGTGGTCTTGTTGACGGTGCCCATCCACGTGTTGTAGCGGACGGCCTTGATGTTCACTGTCACGGGCCATTCGGCTTTCGCGCCGTCCTTGTCGACGCTGACCTTGCCGGTCACCTTGCCGGTGCAGATCACCGTGATCCGGTTGCCTTTCGTGTCGGGTTTGCGGACGGGCTTGTCCCATTCGATCGGGAGCTTCAGCCCGTTGCTGAGGGTGATGTCCTCACGGTCGGGCTTGTCCTTGAGGTCGAGCGTGGCGTCCTTGGCCGTGGCCTTGCCGTCCTTGAACTCGGCGTTGTCGTCGTCCTTGCTGAGGGTGACTTTCTCGCCGACGGTCTGCGCGTAGTTGACGGTGAGCTGGAGCCTGTCGCCCGGCTGCCCGTCCGAGGTGTCCGCGCCGGCGCCGGTGTAGGTGATGGATCCGGACTGTTTGACCACGCCGATGACGGTCGTGTCCTCGGCGGTATTCAAGGTGCCCTTGATCGTGATGGCGATCGGATTGCCCGTGTCGTCCGTCGTAGTGGCGGTCAGGGTGTCGGAGGGGATTCCCTTGTAGTCGTCGAGGGTGGCCTCGTAGACGCCTTCCGCGTTCTTCTTGAGCGTGACGCCGGTCTGGCCGACGGTGACGGTGTACGTGCGGTCTGTGGACGGCTGTTCGGGCGTGGTGGGCGTGGTGCCGCCGTCTCCGGGGGTGGTGGTGTCGGCCAGCGCGGTGATGGTGGTGCCGCCGACGGTGCCCAGCGTGAGCGCCGTGACCGCCGCCGCCGTGCCGACCCGTTTGATGAGGTTGGGGGCGTGGTTTTCTTCTTCTCGCATGGATTCTCCTTTGTTCTTCGGATCGTCTTCCATGGTAGCCAAAATGACGCGGAAGACGTAAAAAAATATGGTTATGATTGTTTTTGGATGTGGTTTGGCGTTGTGCGTCAGGGGCGGGACGCCGCGGGGTTCCCGTCTTCCGCGTCCGTGGTCTTCGTCGGTTTCATGGCGATGGTCGCGTCGCCCATGTCGAGGTTGGGGGCGTCCTGGGGCATGGGCGCCGGACGGCTGGCCCGTGTCGTGGTCGCGCCGGAGTCGATGATCCTTCCGATCTCCTCGACCTGTTCGCGGATGGCGTTGATGCTGGCCCGGTATCCCTCCAGGCGCTGCTGCTCCCTGTCGGCGCGTCCGGTGGCTTCGGACTTCATGTCGTCGGCCTGCTTGCGGGCGGTCGTGGTGATGCGTTCGGCCTCCGTCTTGGCGGTGTTGACGGCCTGTTCGGCCTGATGCGCGGCGTCGGCGAGCTGCTGCTTCGATTTTTCGAGCGTGGTGGCGCTGAGCTCCGACGCTTTCTGCTCGCTTTCGCGCGTCAGGCGCTCGGCCTCGGCCTTGGCGTTGTCCAGGACTGTCTTGGCTTTGGCGGTGGCCTCGTCGATCATCGCCTTGGCGGCCCGGCCGACGCTGGCGTAGTCCAGGGGCTGGCTGGTTTTCCGTTCCAGTTCCTGGTTCTTTGTTTGGAGGGCGGTCGCGGTGTGGTACAGCTTCTGGTAGTTGTCGGTGAGTTCCGCGAGCTTCTGCTGCAGGTTGTTGGCGCGGGTGTTGGTGGCGTCGATGGTCTTGGTGGCGCTGTCCAGTTCCTCGGTCAGCGTCTTGACCTGATTGCCGAGCTGGCTGTTCTGTCCTGTGAGTTCTTCGATGCGTTTGTCTACCTGTTCCGGGTCGTAGCCGCGCATTTTCAGATCGAAGCTCATTGTGTTGTGACTCCTGTCTCGAATCCTTGTGTGGACTTCTACAGCATATCACGTCGGCGGTCGTGTGGACCCCCGACGTGATATGGCGCGGTCAGCTGCGGGTGACTCGCAGCGGATGGCCGTCGGGGCCGTACGTGTAGCTTTCCCCGTCACGCTGGAACACGCCCCTTGTCGGGGAGCCGTCCGGCGCATAGTACCCGATGGAGCTGTCCGACCGCAGCACCCGGAAGTTTCCGTCGTACAGCCTCTGCGCGTCCTCCTGGCCGATGCGGCCGTTCAAGCCCTTGCCGCGGTTGTAGAGGGCGGCGAACCCCTCCCCGTCGTTGGCGACGAGCCCGATGGGGCGCCCCTGTGCGTTGACCTTCTGGCTGAGGTGTCCGTTCGCGGAACGGATGACGAACGCCGTGCCGTCCTTGCTTCCGGGCATCATGGTGACGTCGCTGCTGTAGGTCCGGTTGCCGTATTTCACGCGCATGAGCTTCGCCGCCGTGGCCGGGTCCTGTGGGTTCTCGTATTTGCGGGCGGCGTGCTCTCGGACCTCGCGCGTCTGTTTCAGGTATTCGAGCTTCGACTGCTGGCTCTCCGAGCTTCCGGTGGCCTGCACTTGGCTTACGCCCTTGTTCTTGGTTTCGATGGTGCCCCACACGGTCGCGTAGTCGCCGGAATCGGGGTTGCGGTATAGTTTGCGCACGTGGAGCGCGTTGCGCAGCGGCTTGCCGTTGCGGTTCAGGTTGGTGCCTCCGCTGATGGTCATGTCCACGCGGTCGAGACCGTCCTGCTGCATGGCGCGGCTCATGCGCGTCACGTCTGATCCGGTCAGTTTCACGCTGCCGCCGCCGCCATGCGTGTTGGGGCTGCGGAGCTTGCGCATCTGGATTGTGCCGTCCTCGTCTCGCACCGGCTTGTAGACGGGGGTGACGTTGACGTTGCCCTTGCGGTCCATGTACACGTAGACGGGCATTTCGCGGGCGGTGGCCTCGCCCAGGCCGAACTCGCGCTCGTAGTATTTTCGCGCGTCCTTGGCTTTCTCGGCGAGCTCCTGCGGGTCGACGGAGTACACCCTGGCTTTCGGGTCGTCGAATGCGTCCCGGTTCGCCTGCTCGGCCTTCCGTGCGTTCAGCGTGTCGTACACGCGCCCGTCCTTGCGGCCGCTGAGCTGCTCCGGGGTTCCGCCGAACGCGGTCTCGTGTTCCGGCAGGCCGTGGGCGACGGGCTGGAACTCGTGCCCGCGGTTGAGGCTGAACGTTTCGGGTGGGGCGGGCTTGTCGTGGTTGATGACGCCGAACGTGGTCTGTCCGCTCGCGGCGATCGCCATCTGCTCGCCTTCGTCGGTGCCGACGATGTGGATTCGTTCGATCGGCTCGGAATCCCTGGCGGTGCCGGTTACACGGCCTTGGGCGCTCATGTGGAGGATGTTCGAGCCGTCCGCGAGCTGCCGCATGTCGTTGATGTAGTACTGCTTGATCTCGGAGCCCCTGCGGTATTCGTGCCAGCCGGGTTCGAGGCTCATGCTGCGGAATCGTCCCAACGGGTCTCTCAGGTGTTTTTTCGGATCCCAAACGGCCATGTCTGCTCCTTGTTCTCGTGGTTTGTGCCGACGTCAACCATCCTAGCCGAGAATCGACCATAACCATCATAGAATCGACCATGACCGTCATTTCGAGGCGGTTGCTTCGCATCGTCGCCTCTTGCGGCGTTTCGCTAGGCTGCGCAATGCGCGCAGGCCGGAGCGCAGCGGGATGCATGCCGCGCGGATCATCATGCCCAGGCCGGACGCGAGGAGGATCATGGTCACCACGGACTCCCTGATGTCCAGCATCCCGTCCACGGGCACCGCCCACGTGGCGTACGCCAAGCCCGCGGCCACGAGCGCTGCGCCGCCCAGCATCCACGCTGCGGCCGCGATCAGCCGTCCCCTCATGCGCACCTCCTGTCATGCTCCGCCCAAGCGTGTTCCGCCATGTCCGCTATCGTGCCCGACAGCTGGAACCCCTCCGGCACGGGAAGGACCATCAGCCGCACCTCGTGCACTCCCCTGCGTTTCAGGTTCGGGAGGCGGAAGAACGCGACGCCCTTGCAATGCCTCATGGTCACGTCCTGCCACGCGCCGGCCGTGATCCCGGCCTGTAGGATGGCGTTCACGGTCTCGGCGCTGTTGTCCGGATCGGCCCGGTCGACGCCGTACGGGTATGCGACGCCGGCGAGGACGATGAACCTGTCGTACGCGCAGCACGCCTGCCTGCGCCACTGGAGCAGGGCTTCCGCCGTCAGGTCGGCCGTCACCTTGGCGCGCACGCCGAAACCGCGCCCGTCGCCCCACGTGCGGGATCTGCGGGCCCCGCGCTGCCGGGCGAGCAGGTCGCTGTCGGTGTAGTTGCTGGTGATCCACCTGCGGTCGTCCACGTGGAATGTGACGGCGTACCCGTCGGGCCATGAAGGCTTGTCCAGCATGCCGTCCCATTGGCGTGACGCGGCGAGGTACAGACTTCCGGTGATCTGGAACGCCGGCAGCCTGTCGGGCACGGGGACGATGTACACGCTGATGGCGTAGTGTCCGGCCGGCGGGGTTCCGGGCGCCTGCACGTAGATGGTGGAATGCCGATGGAGGCTGTCGTCGTCCTCCCACAGCTTCTCGGCGCTTCCAGCGTCGATGATCGGCTTGACGGTTTCGGCGGCGCGGGCGGGGAACATGTAGCCCTTTCCGGGGTGGCTGACGGTGATGAACGCGAGGAACCGTCCGACCTTCCAGGCTCCGCCGGACTTTTTCAGCGCATGCCATTCGCGCCGGGCGTACACCTTGACCAGCGCGCGTCGTTCGGCGCGGCGCCGTTCGGTCTGGATGGTGTCGGTGCCGCTCCACCATGCGACGGGGATGCTCAGGTCGAGCCGGTATCCTCCCCGCTGTCTGGCGGTGAGCGGTTTCGCCGTTTGCCGTCTGGGTGTCTGTCCCGCCGTTTTTGGATCCTTCCCCGAATTGACTGTGTGAACTTTTACAGTGTATCACGTCGTGTGGCCGATGTGCCGAATACGACGGCGCCCGCAGCCGTGTTCCGGACTGCGGGCGCCGATGATGCCGTATGGCGTTTCGGCCTCGTCAGGCCCCGACCGTGAGCATCGCCTTCCGCAGGGCCCAGTCGGGGACCCCCAGCTCCTTCGGTCGCTTGTCATAGCCGGCGGCCAGCACGCTGCCGTCGGGCATCTCCACGCTCCCGTACCCGGATGCGAGGATCCACTTCGCGGCCGTGTCGGCCGAATCCTTGTCGCCGTAACCGGCCTCGGCTCCCAAAGAGGCCATGAGGCTGATGCCGGTGAGCGCCTGGCGGATGCTGGTCCGCGCGAATTCCGCGATCGGGCTTTCGGCACTGATCGTGAAAGGCTGCCAGTCGCATGCCCCCGTCTTCTCGAACACCCAGAACTGCACGGACTTCGGGACGCGCGTCCCGCGGTTGAACATGCCGTCCGGGCACAGGGCGACGGCCTGACGGTAGAACTCCGCCTGGATGTGGTACCCGTGGTCGAACGCAGACCGGGAGAACGAGTCCTCGTCGGCTGCGGCCGCGGTCTTCAGGTCCACAAGGAAGTCCGTTCCGGCGGGGATGAGGTCGGGTTTCGCCTTGAGCGTCAGCCCGGTCGCCGCGTCGGTCCATTCGATGGCCTGCTCGCAGGTCCCCTCCTGGATCATGCCCATGTAGTCGGGGTATCCGTCCCGTCCGCTGATCTTCTCGATGTTCGACCTCATGCGCTTGAGCAGCGTCAGGTCGCTGTAGGAGACGACGATGTTGCCCGCGGCCTCCTGCTCGGTGCGCCACTGCCTGTTCCTCGCGGATTTGTACGTCTCGCCTTCGTCGAGGCTGACGATGTTGCCCGTACCCATCAGGAAGGCGTGGAACGCGGTGCCGAACCGCATCGCGTCGGTCGGCTGGCTTTCCTCGCCGCCGAGCCGCGCGAAAGCCCAGTCGGCCGGGTTCTTGAGGAACTGCTTCAGCTGGCTCTGGTCGAGCGACGGGAGCGCGAAATACTCCGGGTCGTCGATGTCGAGGGTGTGTGCGCGCTGGCTCACGTCACTCCCCCTCCCTGCTGTCCGTGATGTCGCCTTCGGAGAGCTCTTCTTCGGTCAGGTCGGCTTCGTCAACGTAGAGCCGGGTCTCGCCGCCTTTCTTTTCGGCGACCATCTGGGGTTCGTCGTAGGTGACCGGCTCCCCGGTCTCCGGGTCGAACTCGGGGTCCACGTCCACGGGGTCGGCGACGTGCAGTCCGCCTCCGTCCGCTGCGAGCTGCGCGCGGTTGATTTCCTCCCAGCGCTTCGCCCAGTTGTTCTCCTCCTCCTCGTAGCCGGGGTAGGGTTCGATGCCCTTGGTCTCCCATGCGACGATCTGCTTGGGGGTGACGGGCTGCGAGGGGTGGAACTCTTCGGTCAGGTCTTCGGGGATGGGCACGGTGTACCCGTCGCGCTTGTCCTCCTGGTCTCGTTCTTCCGGGGTGAGGAACCTCGCGGTTGCCGGAATCGTTTCGCTCATGATCTTTTTCCTTATCTGTGAGGACGTTTCGAGATATTCGAGCACGTGCAGGTACAGGCCGTGGGGCATGCCGTCGGTGTCGTTCTCGTACTTCGTGTACGTGTTGACGCTGACGTCGCAGAGTTCGGACATCTCTTTTTTTGTTTTGCCTGCTTTCAGGCGGAGCTGTTTGAGCAGCGAGTGTTTCATCCGCGCCTCCGGCAGATAGTCGGGGTCGGAAAACGGGTTCCGGCCTCTTGGTGTATGATGACGATTACCAGTATACGCGACTTCAAAAAACTGCATATCACAGTTGATGTGAACATGTCAATAACCTTGGAAAACAAGGCGACACGCCGAACATAATCAACGTCCAAAATATTGCGTATATTGGTTCATGTCCTCACAAAAGAAGAACCATGTTGCCCCCCATCCGGCGGAATCCCCGCCGGACTGCCGGGGCGGATAGGAGAACCAATGAGCAAGGAACTGTCAACCCTCGTCAAGACCGGCGTGGTGCAGGTCGGATGGCCCCGCCTCTACGAGGCCCAGTCGTTCAAGGCCGACAAGAACGGCAAGCCCGACCTCGTGCAGGAGTTCGACGAGAACGCGCTGCTGGACGACGCCGACCGGGGGCACGCCGACAGCGTCAATGACGCATTGAAGAACTACGACGCCGCGGAAGACGATCCCAAGCGCCCCGAACTCGACATGGACGCCTTGGAGGACGTCTCGAACCCCGCCCACCTGAAGAACGCGATGCTGCTGCTGAAATACGTCAAGAGCCATTTCAGCACCACGGTGGCGGAAAAGCCGTCATACAGCCTCACCGTCCTGTTCGACAAGGACGATCCGTCCCAGGCGCGCAACATCAAGATGCTCCGCGAAGGCCAGTCGAACGCCATGAAGAACGCCGTCGCCAAGAAGACATGGATGAAGGCCACCATCCAGACAGCATCCCGCGCCATGCAGGATTGCGACACCGACGTGCAGACATACGGCACCGGCGACAACGCCAAGCAGATGACCGCCGCCCAGAAGTACCCGGAACGCGCGAACCACTGGTACCTCAACGCCAAGGCCAAGCGCCGCCCCGACATCTACTACCTGTCCGAGGCGAACAAGTTCGTCAAGCTGCCCGACCCGATCCTCATGCCGGAATCCGACGAGGAGCGCGAACAGGCGCTGCAGATCGAGGAACTGTGGAACAAGTGGGTGTACTCCGGCCAGAACGCGATGCTGGGCGTGACGTTCAAGGCATGGACCAGTCCCGCCGGCGCCGGCGTCTCCTGCCATCTGGAGGCCGTGTTCATCATCGGCGGAGGCGTGAGGCTCGGCGGATACTCGTTCGGCGAGATCTTCGGCGACGAGGACCTTCAGGCGGCGGCCGAATGGCTGAAGAAGAACGCCCCCGATTTCGACCCGGAGACCGGCAAGGTCGGCCACGCGGAACCGGCCATGATGGACGACGACGAGGATTCCGAAATAGACGAGACCACCGGGGAGATCACTGATCCGGAGCTCGCGCCCGCGCCGGAACCCAAGCCGGTGAAGAAGCGCCGCACGACCCGCGCGAAGAAGCAGCTCGCGCCCGCGCCGGAACCCGAGCCCGCCGTCCCGGAGACCCCGGACACGGAGGATGCAGACGGGGACGATGGCGAGTTCGGCGAAGACGCCATCTGGTGATGACCGCCCCTGACGGGGCGTCGGAGCGGGAGAGCCGGGAGAAAATCCCGGCCCTCCCGCTTTCAGAGGTTCGTCCCACTGTTGCCCGGCGGTGGCGTAGGCGTCGGGGTCGGCGTGGGAGCGGGCGTGGTCGTCTGCCTCTTCGGCGTGGGCGTCGGAGTGGTCTTCGGCGTCGTGTACTGGCGTCGCGGCGTGTACGAATAGCCGCTGCCGTTGCTGGACTGCGAGCGTTGCTGTTGCTGCTGTTGGGCCTTCTTCTGGGCTTCGGCCTGCTCCTTCGCCTTCTTCTCGGCGTCGTCCTTGGCTCTCTTGTCGGCCTTCTCCTTGGCGACCTTCGCGACCAGCTGGCGCAGCTGCTCCCCCGCGTCGCCGGCGTCCTTCAGGTTGTCTTTGGTGACCTGGACTCCCTTCCACTCCCCCATCAGCTTTTCCATATCCTGTTTGCTGGTCGAATCCGGCGCGTCCTTCAACCCCTCCCCCTGCTGTATGAGTGACTGGAGGGTTTTGCCTGTCTCCTCGGCCTTCTTGTCCATGAGGGTTCCGTACTCGTCGTTCAGGTTCTTGTATGCCGTGTCCGCTTCACGCAGTGCCTTGCGCAGTGCGGTGGACGTCATGGGGCGTTGCTTTTTGACCGTCTGCAGGTTCTCCATCAGTTTCTTCACTGGCGGGTCGTCGTTCAATCCCATGTCCTCGATCTGCGTGATCAGGGCGGACGACTCCCCCTGCATGCGCTCCCACCTGCCCTGCAGTTGGGTGAGCTCGTTTTTCGCCTGCTGGGTTATCTCCTGCTGTCTTGCCTCCTCTTGCTTGCCTTGTACCGTGAGGTAGATCGCGTATCCGCCGCAGGCGAGCACCACCGTGAGGGCGGTGGCGATGATGGCTATGAGAACAGCCATCCCCTTTCCTTTTTTCGTGGCGTCACGTGGAGCCGTTCCCACATCGGGACGGTATGCCAGTGGGACGTTCTGACGGTCTGCCGGCATGCCGTCGCGCTGTTCCGGTATGCCCGTCCCGTCATCATCCCAGTCTCTCCAGAAGCCGTCGTCCTGCGCGCCTTCCTGGGGCTGTTCCGCCGTCATGACATTCTGCCGTTGTGCGGTTGTACCGTTCAGCCATGTTGACGTTGCACCGTCCTTCTGGCGTACCGTTTTGCCGTTGTCCTTTTGTGCCGGCAATCCGTTCTGGTACCGCATCGGATCTACGGCAACCTGTCCCGCCTGTCCGCCGTCAAACCCGTCAGACTGCATTCCATCATCACGGTACTCCGTTTCGCCGTTTCGCCATCGCGCCGTCACGCCGTTTTCCCGTTGGGTTAGAGAACCGCCGCGACGTTCGAACGTTCCTCCGCCGTCTCCACTCTGCGGGTTCTGATCCTCGTCGGCTCCTTCCCAGACATCCCACATGTCGTCATGGTCGGGGTCGTCGTGGGCGCTGGTGCCCGCCGGCGGATCGCCGTCCGGCTGCGCGGCTTCCCACGGTTCGTACGTTGCGCCGTCGGAACCGCCCGACGGCGCAACATCGCCACGTTCTTGTGTCGTAACGTCATGCCGTTGCGCCGTCATGCCGTTCTGCCGGGTTCCGCTCAGGCCGACGTCATGGTTCCGCGTCGGATCCTGGGGTTCGGCTGGCGGGGCGATGGGATCATCCCAGTCGCCCCACATGTCATCCCGGGAATCCGGGGATTGGTTCCGGTCGGATGGCTCCCGCGCTGTCATGCCGTCATCACGTGACGCCGTTTCGCCGTCGTCTTGTCGTGCCGGTATCCCTGTGCCCTTTTCAGCCGTTATGCCGTGGTCACGTCCTAACGGTTCAACGTTGGCACGTTCCGCCTGTACACCGTTGGATGTGGCGGCATCAGGGGCGTCATGCCGGGCTTCCGGCTCGTCGAGGTCGCCCCACGGATCATCCAGGTCTATTTCGGGGTATTCGACACGACCTGCGTCCGACGTTGCGTCGTGTCCACTGTCTGCCGTGTAGCCGGCAAGACGTTCCGCCGGTTCCACGGTATCCCGTCGTTCCGAGGAAACGGCATCACGTTGTTCTGGTGGCACGGCGTCATGTTGCGCCGGGGCATCGGCGGGACGTCTCACCGTAATGCCGGTGTCACGTTCAGCCGTTGAGACATCACGACGTGACACCGGTTTCCTGTGGCCACGTGTGACAGGGGAGCCGTCATGCTGTTGCGCCGTCCCGCCGGTGTGATGTCGCGACGACATGCCGACTTCCCGTCGAACCGTTTCACCATCATCCCGTGACGACGTTCCACCGGCATGACGTTCCCACGTGCCGCCGTCTCGCCGGTCTTCCGTTTCGCCGGTGTCGGGCATCAGCAGGGAATCATCCAGCTCATTGCTTCCCGTGAGCCAGTCGTCGGCCATGTTTTCGCCTCCTCCAATCAGTATGCTACATGCCCTCTTGTGCGGACAGGCGGGCGACCGTCCTCAAGGAGTCGAGGGCGCTCACATGCTTGGCATCCACACCCGCCTCTATCAGCTTGCTCGCGTGGGCCGCCGCCGCGGCGCCCTTCAATGGGGCGTCACGGTCGGCCACGTCGCGCCCGTCCTCTCCGAAACCGTCTGTCGGGAACCCGTCGCCGGGATCGTCCTTGCCCCCGTACATGCTGCCGTCGTCCGGTTTCTCCGCGACGGCCGGCACGAGGTTGAGGATGTCGTCCCATGACAGGTGGCCGGAGTTGTCGTCGCCCTGCGGCGGGCGGATCCTTTCGATCCGGGCCTTGAGGATGTCCGGGTAGGTGAGCCCCTTCTCCTTGTCCTCCTCGTACAGGCCCTTGTACACGAATGGCAGCTGGTTGGGAAGCTCGGCGACGCCACATCCGATGGCGACGCCCTCCTCCATGAGGTTGGCGGGCAGCCGCGGGCAGTCCTTGTTAGTGAACACCGCTTCGCGGATGTTGTCGGCCGCGTTTCCGGGGAGGATGGGGGACAGGTTGTTTCGGACGGACGGGTCGAGGCCGTTGGGCGCGCTGGGCGTCTGCGCGGCGTACAGGAAGAATATTCCGGAGGCGCGGGCTATCTGCGATATCTTGCGCAGGAGGATGAAGCTCTTAGCGTGGAGGGCTTTCTCGTATTTCGCGGCGATCTGGTCGGGGTTGTCCTTGTCGAGTCCGGGCAGGGTGACCGGCGAAGCCCATTGGGCGATCTCATCGCAGGCGAGAAGTATTGCATGGTTCTCATCCTTGGTCTGCTGGTCGAGCTCGAACCAGTTGCTCTTGCCCATGCGTTCGATCATCATGGCCCGCGAACTGCACAGGTTCATGATGTGCTGCAGGACGGCGCAGCAGCTTTCCTCGCTGTCGCACCCATACCCTTTGTCGATGACGTAGGATCGGCACCACTTGAAATCATTGCGTTTGAGGATGCTGTCGCATAGGGCGAGGTCGCATCCGGCAACGAGGGCCGAGTAGATGATGTTGTTGATGATGACGCTCTTGCCGTTGCCGCTCTTGCCGGCGACGATCAGTCCGGGGGACTCCTTGAAGTCGACGCACGCCCAGTCTCCCGTCTCGCGTCCCTTGTCCGGCAGTTTCATGCCGAAGTAGATGTGCCGCATGTCGGGCTTGTCCCACAGCTCCTTCGGGAGGCTGATGACCTTGGGGAACGTCGGGGGAGTGCCGGGGTAGACCATGATGACGCCGGTCTCCGGGTTGGCTTTGAAGAACCATCCCTTCTTCCCGATGGATTCGACGGCCTCCTGCATCTTCTTGTCATGCGCCGACGCCTGGTAGGTGACGACGCCCTCCTTGAGTTTGAGACGCCACCCGTTCTCCGGGGTACGGCTGATGCGCAGGTTCCACGGCTGGATCTTGAACACGTTGGCGGCGAAGATCTGTCGCGCCGCCGTGGTCTTCTCGTCGAGCTGCTGCATGAGGACGAGGCATTCCTTGCTGCTGATGCGCACGAAGTCCACAACGCTGTACCCCTCATATTTCTGCTGGTGTTCCAGATCGTCGACGAGGTGTTTCTGCGCTGCGGGGCCGGAGCATTCGCTGGCGCTGAGCTTGAGCCCTATGGTGCCGTCGTTCAGGTCGGCTGAGTCCATATCCATGGGCGCGATGATCGCGTAACGGTTGTTGGGGTCGACGCTGTAGACGCTGTATCCCTCATACTCGTGGTTCTTGGCCGCCTTCTCCTGGATGAGGACGGTGAGCTGCATCATGTCCTTCGGATTGGTCTTGTCGAATCCGTCGGGGAAGAACTTGCCGAGAGGTATTTTCCTGAGTGCCCCGCTCAACGGTCCGTCTCCTTTCCATCGATGTCGGTTCTTAGCTGCCTGACCGCTCCCGTATTGTCTTCGTATGCACCCCAGCCGAACGGGGTGCGCATGTCCGCCTCCGTGTTGACGATCATGGTGGTCGCGTGCGAATGGTTGCTTTTGCGGATCAGGGGGGTCACTGGCGCGGCTCCGAGATGGACGTGCGTGGCTTCCTCGCGAAGCCGTGCGGCCAGGTCACGTCCCATGGTGCGCCGGTTGAGCTCGCGTCCGGCGAGGACGACGGCCACGCCGGTCTGCCAGGCCTGTCCCATGATGCCGGCGAGCAGCACGCTGATGGTCTTGTATGCTCCGCATGGACGCTCGTCGCTGACTTCACCCTGGGTCATGGCGTCGAAGTCGTCGAACACAAGCAGCAGCGGCCGGCGTGCGGGCGCGTCGGTTTCCGTGGGATGCCCGGACATCCTGCGCCGCTGTTCGGCCTGCGCCCGTTCCAACAGTTCGATGATCCTCGTGCCGTCCCCGTAATCGAGGTTCATGATGGTGGGGGAGGGGAGCGGCACGCCTTTCCTTCCCAAGCGTGTGACGCTGGCGCCGGCCTGCTGGGCTTCGAGCATGATCCGGTCCGCGAACGTCGTTTTCCCGCGACCCTCATGGCCGGTGACGGTGAGTGTCGGAGAATCCTTCGTATCCCAGATGATTCGGTTGCCCCGCTGGTCGTGTCCCAGATCGATTTCCAATGCGTGTTCCTTTCCTTTGTTCACCAGTCGACCTCTTTGATGTCGTCCGGCGACTCGTCCTTGTTGTTGAGCAGGCTGTCGATCTCCTCCGCGTCGACCTGCTCGCTCTGGGTTGTCTGCGTGTTCTGGTTGTTGAGGAGGTTGGCGAGTTCGTCATCGGATAGTTCGCCGTACCGTTCGGCGGCTGCGGGCATGAACGGCGAATAGTCGATGGGATGGGGTTTCGGATGGTCTCGGAACAGTTCCGCCAGCGCGTCCTGCCCTCCCGAATACCATGTCTGGACTGCGAGGAGTTCGCCCTGCGCGGTCTCGAACATGCCTCGTCCCTGGGGTATCCGCCCGCCTTCGCCCTTCAACGACTGTCGGAGCCGGTTCGCTTCCCGCAGGTTCTGCTGGCTGATGACTCCGGCTGTGGAGTCCATGCCCAGGAGGATGCGTCCGAGCGAACGGAACAGGGCGTCGGCGTTATACGGTTTCATGTCGTCCATGGACAGTCGTTGGGCGCCGAGGATGACGCTGATACCCGCGGTTCGTCCCTGTACGACGATCTTTCCGAGCGCGCTCATGGTCCGTCGTATCGAATTGTTCGTCGCGGACACGGACGCGTTGTCGTTCGCCAATTGGATGTCACGGTTCGGGTTCTGCGTGGTCTTGCCGGCCTCCTGCAGGTAGGAGTTGAACTCGTCGAAGAACAGGTCTATCGGCCGGACGTGCTCCAGCTCTTCGGGCGAGAGCATGGAACGGTCGAGCTCGTAGATGCTCGCGGCCCCGTATTTGCTGAGCAGTCTCACCCTTTGCGCCATCTCGTCGCGTAGCCACGCGATGACCGCTTCGGTCTCGCGCATCTGCCCGAGCCCCACGAACGCCAACGCCAACGGTTTCGCCCACCGGGTGAAATCGATGCACCCCTTTGACGGGTCGATGAGGATGATGCCATGCCCCTTGAGCAATGCTTCGGCGACGATGATCTGCGCGGCGGATGATTTTCCGGTGCCCGGCTTGCCGCTGACGAGCAGATTGTACGTGTCTTTCACGTTCCAATAGACTGGGCTTCCCATATCGTCCACTCCGAAGGGGAACATGCGTGGTTCCGCCGCGCGGGCGAAATCCCAGTCTGCTTCGACCATGGTGGGGAAGGGGCTGCGCTTGGCGAGCACCATGTCGTATCGTGTCGCGCCATGCTCCTCGCCGCGGGGGAGGATGCGCCCGTACCCGTATCCTGCGGCCGTCATGAACTTTCCGATATTATGCTGCGGCTTGTCCACGTCCAGTCCGGCGGGAATGTCGAACCTGGCGAGGAGCACGTCGTGATTGCGGGGGAGGGCGCCCAGCTTGACGACCTTCGGGGTGCGTCCCGCGCTGTCGGTCACTCCCGCGTCTCCCCATGCGTCGGACAATGCCAGCTCGATCAGGAGCTTCTGCATCTGGCGTCTGCGCCAATGGGGGAGGTCTTCGACGCCGAGATGCGGATCCCTGCACAGCCACAGGCTCGCCATGTCGGCTTTCTGCCAATCCCAGTACACGTGGGTCGCACCGACCGCGGATTCCACGCGGGCCGCCTGCTTGCGCACGTCCATGACGGTGCCACCGCGATCCAAATGGAATTTGACTCGCCAGATCGCCACGTCACGCCCCTCCTGCGTGCACGAGTCGATGGTCGCGCCGGTCTTCGCGGGGAGCACGTCAAGCAGCGCCTTGAACACTATGCACTGCGCGTACTGGCGTATGTGCGGCTGTCCTCCGGTCAGGTTCTCGATGCGCGTGGGAGCCGCGCCGTCGGCGGTCAGCAGGTAGCCGGACTGGTCCTCGCCGATGACGCCCACGTATCGGGCGTCCGGAGCGAGCGTGGAGAGGTCCAGTCGCGCGTAGTCCGCCGCCGTGGACGGAGGGGTGAAACGGAGAGGCAGTATGCGCAGCGTCCAACCGCCGTCGCAGTCGAGCTCCTTTTCCCCGTCGTACAGTCCGATGGGCGCCGGGAGCTTGTTGCCGATCAGGTCGCTCCACGTGGACTGGTCGGACTGGCAGCGTCGGGAGACGCTGATGTAGTCGGCGAACGGCTTCCTCAACGTCATGCCGTCCGGCCTCCAACGGTTGCCCCTGTCGGACAGCGGGGTGTCAGGTTCGGCGACGAGGTGGAACGCAAAGGTCAGGTCGGCGAATACGGGCAGGTGCAGTGTCTGGTCGGGACCCCAGTCGCCACCGAGCCAGTCGAAGCCGATCTTGTCGATGGGGTCGCCGCCCGATGGGGGAGTGTGGATGAGCAGCAGCCATGCGGCCTTCTCCCCGTCGGCGCTCACGTCCTTCGCTTCGGTCAGCGGCGCGCGCTTGTTCCAGATGAGCGCGGTCCGCGCGTACGCGATGTCGCATACCAGGGTCGCCAGCCCCTCGCCAACGTCGCGCCTGCCGATGGAGGGGATGCTGGACTCGTCGCGGCCGAGTGCGAGACGGAAGCTGGACGGGTCGAACTGGAACGCGCCGGCCTTGCGCTGACGCGCCGCGAGCAGGCATGCGAAACTGTATCCGTCGGCCGCGGTGACCGCCTTGACTTTCTCGACGCCGGTCTTGAACACGTCGTCGACGCTGCGTTTCTGACCGTCCTGCGAGCTGATCGTGATACGGATGACGGTCAACGGGTTCTGCGGATCCCCCTTATGGTCCACTTGGGTGACGTACGCTCCCTCCCATGCTTTCCGCAGGTCACTGCCTGACGCCCACTTGTCCACGAGCTGCTGTGTGTCCACGAGATCATGCCAGTACTGTGACTGGGGTTTGCGGGCGAGCAGCCACACGATGACGAGGAACAGCATGGCCGGGAGCGCGATGACGGCCGGAAGCGACATGTGCCCGATGTCTTCGGCCAGCCCGCGCATGAAGAGGAACAGCAGGAAGGCAAGCAGAATCAGGCTCGGAGCGCAAGCCAGGATCCTTTCCGAAACGGAACCGTGTTTCAGGAATCCGGGAACGGACACGCCCTTGTACACGTGCCTGCGGTCGGCCGCACGGTCGCGCCAGCGGATGAAGCCCATCATGCATGGGAACGCGGCGAGCATGTTCACGGCCAGCACGATCATTCCGGCGGAGCCGGGTGTCGCCAGCACGCCGACTGCCCAGCCCATCCACCATGAGACGCGCCGGACTGCCAGCCAATCCTTGTTGGGGATGATCCCGGCGAGCATGTCCTTCCACCGATGGTATGCGGTCATGTCCCTGGGGTCGGGCTGGTCGGTTTTGCGTCCCGAACGCGGCTGTGGGAAACGCGCGGTCAGCCCGCCGAGAAGCATACCGATGAGAAGGAACGGCATGACCGGCAATCCCACCCACCATGCGATCGGAATGATGAGTACGGGTATGGCGAACCACGCCCCTGCCAGAATGGGTTTGGCCTGTCGTGATCGTGCCCTGCTTCGTCGTCTGTATGCCACAGCCAATACATTAGGCGACGGTTAAGGTAAAACAAAATACGTTTAAAAATGCTTTTGATCCGGGATTTGGCGGTCGGTGGGGGTTGGGGCTTGCCTTGTCGTGCCTTGTTGGCTTAGTGTTGCAGTTAGCAAAGGCAGCAAGCGTCATTGAACATGAAACGTATTGGAGGTGGTTGAGATGATGGCTTTGCTCGCAATGGTAGGTTTCACGATCCTGGTGATCATGACTGCGATCTTCCTGCTGATGTTCCTGTTCTTCGGATCCCCGGCCGGAATCAAGTTCACGGAGATCTTCAACTGGGCTACGACCAGCGGCGTCGAATCGGTGTGGAACATCGGTTTCACCGCACTGCTGCTGCTCATCCCGGTCGCGATCCAATTCGGCATCTTCATGCTGAGTCAGCTGATCAGCCGTGACTGGCTGCGTTTCCTCGCAGCGCCGGTTATCTACCTGCCGGTCGCCTGGTTCGTGTTCGACGCGACCCGACAGTACGAGTACTTCCAGCACAAGTGGATCGTCGCCGCGGCATTGCTCCTGTACGTGGTTCCCATCATCGGCTCCTGGCTGTGGATCATCAACGACTCTTACCGGCGGATCAAGGCGTCCCGCTAGTCGAGTTGGGTTTTCGCCTCGTCGATTACCTGCTGCAGTTCGTCGCCGACCTTGATGTCCTCCATGTAGTAGTATGCGCTGCGCCACTGGCTTGAGTTCGTCTTGCGTTGGGCGGCGCTCACCTTCACGCTTCCCTGAACCCATTCTCCGCTCTCGTCGCGGGTGAATCGGATGATGGCCGTTCGGGCGAGCACCTGCGTGCCGTCAGTCTTATCCAAGATCAGCTGAGGGTCGAGCTTCCTGATCACTTCAGCGGTGCGATGCGTGCTGTCAGTCGACTGGATCATATGCTTCCTTCCTTGTCGCGTAGATGAGGTTCGAACCGTGCCCGCGCATCACGCTGTCGCGCAGCGGGATGGGGCGCTTGTATCCGCCGTTGCGGATGGATGCGGCGAACTCGTATTCTTCGAACGGGAATCCATGCCCGCTGGTCACGTCGTCCAACTGCACCCACCGGTTTCCGGTGTCGGCGCAGGCTTCCGGCATGGTGTACAGGCTGTCCGTCGGGGGTTGCTTGTCGTCGCCGACGTCGTGGATGTCTCCCATGAGCCAGTCGTCGTCGGTCGTCCAGATGATGAGCCGCTGGCACATTTTGAGGTTCATGACGCTTGCCCCGTTGAATCGGGTGAGGAGGTGCCCGTCATGGTTGTGCGCGTGGCCGGCGAGCGTGTGGATGTAGTTGGCTCCGTCGCCGGGCTGCCAGTTGTAGCGTATTTCCGTCTTGTGGTCGGCGCGGACGTATTCCCGGCCGACCTGTCTTTTGATGCCGCTGAGTCGGCGGAATGCGACGCGCTGTCTGGCTGGTTTCCGTGTTTTCACGGGGTCACGTCCTTTCTTTCTTGTGCAGACATTATCAGTGTATCACGTCATGCGATTGGGTGCGATGCCAAATGTCGACTCGGAAAAGCGGAGCCCAACCGAGAACGTTGACGTCCTCCCGTGGTTGCAACCACGGGATTCCAGCATTTAGGATGCTGAGGTTCCGCACGCTCTAACGGCAGCGTCCGACCCGCGATATGCGGGGTGGACGTCTTGCGTCGTAGTGGCGTGCCCGGCTCCGTCCGAGCCGGATAGTTGCCGCCATCCCCTGTCGAGGATGTTTTTGGCGGCGTTCAAATCCGCGTTCATGCGAATGCCGCACTTTTTGCAGTGGAATTCCGCTTGGCTTTCGCGGTTGTTCCTTTCGCAGTGTCCGCATTCGCTGCACGTTTGGCTGGAAGGGTAGCCGTCCAATTGGCAGTAGATCGCGCTGATCATGAAGTCCGGGTTGGTGGTTGCGATGATGCTTCGGGTGCCCATGCTCACGCCTCCTTACGGCGAACGGGAATGCATTTCTCTTGGATGCCGCTGAGCACGATGGCCGCAAGCGTGCAATCCTCGTCACAGGTCAATGCCTGCAATGCGATGATTGCGGCGTTCGAGGCACCGGCCAGCCATAACACGTATGCGATGACGGCGAGCGGCTGGGCGCCGAACTGTTCGGGGGCGGCGGCCATGTCGGAAAGCATGTCGAGGGCCGTGTCGAACCGGCCGTTTAACCACGGGGTCTTGCCGTCGGCCGCGTTGTCGAGTGACATTGCGAGCAGCGCGCTCATACGGGCCTTGTTCTCCTTGTCTTTCGGGTACGCCGCGAGTCCGATCATGTCGGCCGTGCTGATCGTGGAGTCGATGATGCTGGCGATCATCGCGTCGCGGACGTGAAGGTTGTCGCGCATGAGTGCGGTGAGACGGCGCTTGGTCTCGTCGCTGGTTCTGTCGGTTTCGCTGTCGAGGCTGTACATCCACGCATCGAACAGTGGCTTGCACCATCGTTCGGTCGCGGATTCAGTGCCGTGCTCTTTGGTGTCCTGCCTGTACTGGTCGGCGGTGCGCTGGTATTCGTCTGTCTTGCTCATTTTTCCTCGCTCGCTCTTTTGTGTGGACATTTTCAGTATATCACGTGGGGCGTTGTTGTCAACCAACCCGCAAACCCGCATAGAATCAGAACCACCCCCCGACAGTAAGGAAAAACCATGGACAGGAAAAAGGCAATCGCCGCCATCCTCGCGATCATCCTCCTCGTCGCCGGCGTCATCGCATGGTCGACATGGCGCAAGCAGGTCACCCGACAGCAACAGGAGGAAACCCGATCCGCCATCGCACGGCAACACCGCAACAACGCCAAACCTAAACCCGCCATCACCAGCCAGCAGGCGGCGGAATACAAGCAGACCGCCATCCAGTTCGAGAAGGCAAGCCGCGAATGGGGCATCGACCCGCAGACGGCCGTCAGCGACACGAACGCCGGACAGGACACCAGCACGGTGCTCAACCGGCTACGCACCCCCGCGACAATGAACCCGGCCACACTCGACACGGTGTCATCCATCAAACGCGACAAGGACACGGGCCCCGGCGCGCCAAGCCCATACTGCGACGGCACTCAGCCGACCGTATGCGCCATGACCCCCACCATGCTCGACTACTGGAGGAACCAGGCATGGATCCTCGGAGCCCGCATGGACGGCACACCCGACACGACAGTCAACGACGACGGAACCATCGACATCAAAGGGCGCATGAAAGTCGTCATCTGGGGAGACACGCAGGACGCACCCGCCTATCAGAGCGACGACGGCACATGGTGGAACTTCACGCCGGTCACCGGCTACGTCAGCTACGCGGACACGCTCACCATCGGCGCGGACGGCCGGGTGAGCCGTCGCGTGGAGAACCTGGACACCGACTTCATCATCGACCCATGGTACGAGACATGGGACTCGAACCCCATGGGAAGCACCTCACGCCTGACGGGGCGAGCACAGGCGAGTATCCCCTTGAAGGGCGGCGTGCCGTCACTGGGCATGAACCATGATCCGAACGTGGGGGTCGTCAAAAACCTCAACGTCATGCAGGGCGGACAGTGGGCGAGGATATTCTCTGAACACTCCGAAAGGATGCAGCAGAGCGAAGGCGACAACAGCTACTAGCCGGGGATGCCCGACGGAAGTCAGCCTTCCGAGCCGCTGGCCTCCTTCTGGATATTGGCCCAATGCTTGTTGCGGAAGAAGTACACGTTGCCAGACTCCATCTGGTCCTTGGTGCGCCACCGGTCGCCCTCATAGCTGTTCCAGCAGCCGTCGCCATCCCAGCCGAAGCAGGGCGGCACGTTGTTCACGTTCCCCTCGCTCATGCGCACCTTGTAGCCGGACGGGTCGGACTTGACCTCCTCGATGATGACGATGTGGTTCGTCCACCCGGCGGCCATGTCGCCGGGATGCGGTGTCCGGTCGACGGTCCAGTCCGGGTCGTCCATGAGGTTGATGGGTATGTCCTTCGCCCTGGTGTGCATGCGGATGTTGGGCACGTCCCAGTTGGTGAGCGTGCTGCCTTTCTTCGTCCAGTCCAGCCCGTAGATCATGACGGCGCGGGTCATCGCGTACCAGGTGCATTGGTAGCCGTTGTCGTGCACGGTCTCATACCAGTGGTAGCCGCCGTAGTCGTGGGGGTTGCACACCTTCATCGCCTCGCACATCCAGTCGAAGTTGCCTCGTTTGGCGGGCGCGTCGCCGATCTTGCCGTACACGGCGCCACTGTCGTCGGTTCCGCATGACGCCTGCTGCACGCTTCCGTCGCCGCTCTCGCCGTCCCAGGTGGTGCCGTCGTTGTTGGAGCCGTCCTGGAAGTTCTTCAGATGCGTGTTGTCCTTGGTCTTGTCGGGAAAGGTGATGTCCTTGAGTCCCTTGTCGTACCAGTATTGTGCGCTTCCTGTGCGTTTCTCCTCGGCCCATTCGCTTGGGCCGGGTCCTTCGAAGCCGAACAGCCATGCCATCGCCGCGGTCTTCGGGTCGCCGGTGGTCTGCCATGCGCGGAACAGGCGGGTTCCGGCCTTCGCGTTCGGAGCCTTGTATCCGAGGCTCTGATAGTTGGAGAGACGTCCGGCCCCGTCCATCCACCGTGATGTGTTGGAGGGGACGGCGACGAGTTGCGCGAGGACCTTCACCTGCCCGTCGAGGTCGCTTATCTTCGTGTCCTTCAGTCCTATGGAGTCCATTTCGGTGCGCAGCTTCGATCCCGGATTCCATTGAGCGATGCCGTATGCGCCGGAGGCCGGGTTCTTCGCCGTGGGCAGGAACTGGCTTTCCTGTTCGAGGTTGCCGAGGATGCCGGCCACGCCGGCCTTGGACACGCCCGCGTCGGCGAGGTCCTTCGCTATCTTCAGCGCGTTGTCGCTGGGTTTCGACGGCTCGGTGTACCCGTCGCCCTCGGTCTCGTCCGTGTCGCTCACGCAGCTTGCGCTTGAAGCTTCGGCGTCACCGCCTTTCTGCGTGGAGATGGTGGTCATCATGCCGCTGATGGCCGCGCTGATGCCGAGTACCGTCATCACCTGGAACAGGACGGTCGAGATCATGGCTACGGCGGCGATCTTGAGCCCGATGTTCGATTTGCCCACGGGGGAGGCTCCTTCTCAGCGTTCGAGGAACGGCTTGAACTGGCGGTCGATGAACACGTTGTATTCTCCCTCCATGATCTCGGCGGCTTTCTTGCCGTCCTCGATGATCGCGTTCGGGATTCTGGTCTCGCCCCATGTGCTGAACAGGAGTTCCAGAGGCCGGGTCTCCTCCTTGGGATGCTGCATGGCGAATCCCAGCAGCCGAGCCTGGTTCAGGGTCATTAACGGTTTCACCGTGTCATGGGCCCAGCTGGCGGCCGCCTCCCACACGTCGGGGTCGATGTCGACCGGGTCGGTGACCTCATAGGCGAGCAGGTCGCCGTCATCCTCCCGCATGACGCCCGTGGCCGTGTATGCGGCCACCATCGTGAGGGCGAACTCGTTCGGATCGGTGTCCACGTCCGGCTCATGCCCTTGGGGCACGTGCAGCAGCGGGTATCCAAGCACGGTCTCGTTCGGGAACCGTTCGTCGCCTTTCAGGATGAGGAAGGGGAGGCTGATGGCGGGCGTGAACAGTACGCGGTCGTCCGGACTGCCTCCCGGCACCTCGATCAGGCTTGAGGCCGCGTCGCGGATGCGCTGCAGGTAGACGCTGGGGCGTTCCGCCAGCAGGGGGAGCGGGCTTGCGAATCCCTTGAATAGCAGCGGCTGCTGATGTCCTTCCGATTCGTTATTGTTGCCCGTCTCCCGGTCGTCGCCGGTTTGGTTTCCGGTCAGGGGCGTGCCGAACATGTCCGTGTAACTCATGCTGCTGTCTCCATTCTGATTGTCTGGTTCTCCTTGGCTTTTTCGCGGGCGATCTTGTCGGTCGCGGTGGTGGATATCTCCTTGAGAAGGTCGGGCGGTATGACTATTTCGACCGGTACGGGCTGTTTGGATCCGTCGATGAAATAGGCGACGGCGCCGCGGACGGTCTTGCCGTTCTTCTTGACGAGTCGTCTCAGGCTCGCCCACTGCGGTTCCTTGTTGTCCTTCGTGTCGTCCAACGCCATGCGGCGGCGCATCTGTCCGCTGGAGTCCTCGACGTGGAGGAACCGTTCCGCGGCCTTGGCGAGGCTCACGTTGCCGTCCACTTCGGGCGGGTCGTCGAGCGAGAGGATGAATCCGCGGCTGACGCCGCCGTTCATGCCCGCGTCGATGAACTCCTGCGTTTTCTGGCTGGCGAACACCGGGGTGAAACGGCGGGATCGTGCCGTTCGCATCCATTCCTCGACGGTGCAGCTCGCGCCCTTGCCCTTGCCTCCAAGCACCCATGCCTCGTCGACGCCGACCATGCCGTCCCTGCCGGCTATGGAGGCGCCGGCACCCAGCACGATCATGCGCAGCATCCACTGTTGGAGGCGTCCGGTGGCCGTGTTCTCCGAACCGGCTTCGGGGATGAGCGAACGGTTGCCGGCGTTGATCAGCGTGAGGTTCTGGCTGGTGCGCAGGGGGTCGATGTCGTCGCTCATGCCGAAGATCAGGCGCATGGGCTGGAAACTCTTCAACGCTATGCGGATCTGACGGTACACGTCGAGACAGTTGTCGGGAAGGTTCAGCGCGTCGATGTCCCCGCCGCCCTTCATGGTCTGGGCGTAATCGTGCGCGGCCTTGGCTATGGCGGTGCCGGTGACTTTCGCCCCGTGCTGGATGCCGTAGGTCAGCATGGCGGCGATGGCGATCTCAAGCGAGGCGTCATCACTGTTCGGGTGCAGGATGTCGGACAGCATGATGGCGGACAGCTCCTTCGCCCGGTCCGCGTTGTCCATGACCATGAACGGGTCGAACATGCCGTCCGACAGATCGGAATCGACGCGGATGACCTGGCCTCCCGCGGCTCGTATGGCGTCCTCGAAGTCGTCTCCCGACTTGGGGTTGATGAGGATGCATGGGGTGAACCCGCCCTCGCGGGACCTGATTCTGGACCATTGGATGAACAGGCTCACCAGCAGCATGCTCTTGCCGGAGCCCGTACGTCCGGCGATGACGATGCCGGGCGCGCGATCCTGATCCTGTACGGTCGTTGTTCCCACATAGACCGGCTGACGGTTCGCCTCGGTCATCCCGACCAATGCACCCCAGTCGTCGCCGGCGCGCGCGAAACTGCTCGCCCCGGCGCCGGTGATGCAGGTCGCCGACCAGTGCATCTCATAGGGGGTCATGCGGATCGGGGAGCATGCCTGCATGCTTTTGAACGCCATCAGCTGCTCGTTCGCGGTCGTCAGGTTCGTGAACTCCAGGCGGGGGATGCGGGACAGGGAGTCGACCGCCATCTGCGAGTTGCCTGCGACACAGGCGGCCACGCTCAGGTCGAGGATGGTCGGGGGCATGTCGGGGGACTCGTAGATCGACTTCTTGTAGTCGAGGAGACGCTGTATCTCCTTCATGTCTCCCGTGGCCTCATGGTTCTTCTCGTACCGGTCCTTGATGGCCTCGTCGATGGTGCGGCTGTTGCGGCGGATTTGGTCGGCGGTCACCTTCGACGGTTCGACCCTTCCGCGGATGCTCACGCCGACCGCGTTCGCCCCTCCCGCGTTGCCCACTTCGAGGAGCTGGGCGAGCCACAGGTTGGAGGGGTCGGAGATCGCGGACTGGGTGAACTCGCTGGACCGGGCGAAGCACACGCTGGCCGGATACTCGTTGGGGATGTTCCAGTCGGCGCAGTCGACCTCCTGGTCGTAGAGCTTTTTCGCGTTGCGGCACACGTCTGCGTCGGGGAAGAAATGCAGGTGGTCGTTCTCGGCGATGATGGGCAGTGCGCTGGCGTTCGCGCGGCTGACCCACCATGTCTCCATCATGCTCACGAGCCGTTCCCGTTCCTGGCTTTCCATGACGCTGAACGGTTCGAGGCCGGCGTTGAGCATGATCCTTTCGATGATGTGCGCGTCGGGCAAGTATTCCTCGAACATGGGGCACCCGTTGGCGATGCTGTAGCTCATGCGGTCAAGCGACTTCATGCCCCGCTGCATGAGTGTTTCGCCGCGCGGAGGTCTGCCCGATCCGGCCAGGTTGAGGGGAACGCCGATGACGGCGAACTGCTTGCGGGTTTTCATGCCGCGGTAATAATAGTTCTGGTATTCGCCCAATGGCTCGTCCCTCATCAGGGATGGGGCCGCGTAGGGTACGGGCATGCTGCCTGCGAGCAAGTGAAACTCCCGGTATTCGCTTTTGAGCAGACTGCGGTATCGCATTCCGGCGACGGTGACCTGCGCGGCGAGCCCGTCAAAGAACGCCATGATCTGGTCCGCGACCTCGCGGCGCTTGCTGTCGTTGGCGCCGTCGATCAGCGCGGCGCTCCACGGGATGTTCGCCCAGAGCCACACCGTCCTGTCGGGTGTGGCCGCGCGCAGGAGCCCGTATTCGCTGGCCGGGCTGATGAAGCTCTCTGGACGATAGATACTGCCTTTTGACATATTCCCTACTCTAGGCGAGTTGTCTGTATCGTCCAAATATGTTTGTCAGGCGTTGAATCGCAAGGATTCCCAGGATTCATCCCACGAGATACACTGTGAAGCTCCGCGCAGAATCCGGCCTTGTCAGGAGTTTCGGGCGACCGTGTTGGCCTGGGTCATGGACATGGCCTCGTCGATTTTCCGCTCCAGTTCCGGCGTCAGCATGAGATCGTCCGCGTAATGGAACGCCTTGCGCCACAGGGTGCTGTCCCTGGAGCGCCGCAAGGCCACGGACCCCTTGTACGATTGGAGGCGGAAACCACGCCCCCCATCGTCGGCGTACAGGCGCAAAGCCCTCACCAGGACGGGAGTCCCGTCATTCAGGGTGGACTCCAAGGGCGGGTCCAGTTTTATGATGATGTCGGCGGTGACCGCCCTCAGTTCCGTCATGATTCCACCCGCTTCCTCGTGATGAACATGCAGCTGGTTCGTGATCCGGCGATCACCTCGTCCAATGGTCTCGGATCATCGTCCCATTCCTGCGTGCACAGGATGTAGTCCCTCAACGGGAACCCGACGCCGGTCGTTATCTGGTCGACCTCGACCCACCGGGTCGCCTTCCGGTCCAGTATCCCCCTGGGCGTGGTGTATCCGGCGGAGGACACCATGCCGCGCCGGTAATGGTCGCCGATGGCGTGAATCCGGCCTTGGAGGTATGCGCGTTTCTCGTCGTCGACGTAGAGCGTGAACCTTCCGCTGAACCGCATGCTTTCGAGGCTGGCTATCCAGTTGAACGGGATGAGAGCTCGGCCGCCGTTCTTCTCCGCGTGCTCGCGGATGATGTCGATGATCGTCCGGGATGTGCGGAGGTTGTAGATGACCCTCGTGTCCTCGCTCAGTTTGACCGTCTTGACGCCGACCGAGGTCTTCTCGCTCATGCGCAAGAGTATCGTCCGTCGGCTTATGAGGCTTTCGTACATCAGTCGGCTCCTTCCTTGGGGATGATCCTGGCGACCGGGATCCGGCCGTTCCGGTAATTGACTTCGCTTAGAGGCTTCTTCTCGGCCTCCGTGACGTACGTGTAGTCTGCCGGGGCGAGTCCTTTGAACTGGCGTACGTTGTCGAGCGCGAACCAGAATCTTCCCGGCATCACGTTCCAGGGTTTCGGCCGTCGATAGGATTCGTCGTCCCATTCCTCCGGGTCGTAGTATTTGCCCGATGCGGCCACGTCGCCGATGAGCATGAGATCGGTCTTCAACGCCCACAATATGATGTGGTCGATGTCCTTCAGCGATGAGGAGTTCTGCATGCTGTACACCCACAGGACGCGGCCGCCGTGGTGGGCGGCGAAGTCGAGGTGTTCGGCGATGACGGCCTTGGGCGGAAAGTAGGGCGCGAACTGCTTGCCGCCGTGGTGCGAGTATCCGATGCGGGTGAGCACCGTGGTCCCGCTGATTGTCTCATGTCCGTTCATGGCTTCATCCTATCATGTGCAGACTTTTTCAGTATCGCACGTCGGAGTGGCGGAAAGCCGCCGCCAATACAGGAACGACGGAATCGGCGCGCGATCCCCGCAGCCAAGAAGACGGTGCACAACACCAGTCTGACCCGTCCCGGCGAAGCCAGAAGAACAACGAAGACGACGCCCGCGACGGCGTACAGGACGCCCGAGCACACCATCGCGGCGAACATGCTCCACGCCTCCCTCGTCTCCCGTTTCCGGGCACGCGCGGCGGCCCGACCGTCAGCATTCATCGCTATCACGTCCTTTCCAGGACGGGTTCTTCTGCCGTTCGCACTCCTCCTTGAGGAACGGATAGGTCTTCGCGATCTCGTCCAACACCATGACCTTCAGCCCGGTCTTCCCCTCGTCGGGAACACACAGGAGCAGCCGGTCGTAGTTGGTCAGCATGTGACGCACGTAGTTGACCGTCCAGCGCTGCTTCGTCCGGCTGTCGGCGCGCTCCTCGCGGCAGTCCGCTACGCTCCGGTTCTTCTGCCGAAGGCTCATGTGCTGGAGCGCGGCCATCTTCCTCAACTGGGTTTCAGGTACGAGCCGGATGCGTATGCGGTCGCGCACCGGTCGTCCGGGCTGGTCAATGCTTGTTTGCCCTGTCATGATGTCCTGCCTTTTTGCCCGACGCCGGCGCGTACCCGTTGAACGAGCATTGGGTGCGGTCCGCGACGTCCAGGGCGAACGGGTCCGTCAGGGGGAGTGGCGTCCACTGTTCGTCCCCCACTGTTTTCACGACGACGTTCAATGGCATCCAATGACCGGTCTTGGGATTGGTGGCTCCCGTGATCGTGGTTTCGACCACGATGGCCGGCTTCCCGTTGATGGTGATGACGGGGCGGAGTCGTTCGCCGGGGTATTGGATGGTGGCGTACTCGGCGACGGGCTTGCCCGTATCGTGTTCTTCCGTCAATGTTCAGGCCCCTTTCCGAAGGTCTCTTTCTTCATGGCCTCGTACACCTGCTGTTCCTGTATTGCGTCGGACAGTGCTCGGTGGGCCTCGTTGTCCGCGATCCCGTAGTAGACGATCAGGTCGGTGACGCGATGGCGCAGTCTCATGGGGTGCAGGCATCTCGCCATTTCCAGCGTGTCCGTCCAGGGATGGTCGAATGTGGTGCCGGCCAGCGAGGCCATCATGTCGAGGAAGCCGATGTCGAACGGCGCGTTGTGGGCCATGACCACGGTTCCGGTGTGCAGCCACCGGTCGAACATGCGGGTCGTCTGGATGACGTCTGGCTGGCCGATGAGCATACGGTTGGTGATGCCGGTCAGCTGCGTGACTTCCCATGGGATTATCGCGCCGGGGTTGATGAGTGTTTCGAACGTGTCGGCGCGGTGTCCGTTGGTGACGCGGACGGCGCCTATCTCGATGGGCATCGCGCCCGTCTCGACGTCGAGTCCGGTCGTTTCCAGGTCGACGACGACGTAATCGGACAGCGGGGCTCGCATGGGATCCAGTCTGCGTGGGTCCCGGTATGCGTGTCGTGTCCTTTCCGGCATGGCTGTCTCCTATCGGCCGGTCGCGCTGGTGTTGTCGCGCGTGCTGTCGCCTGCTTCGAGAATGTGCCGGATGATGTTTACCGCGGTGTCCTGGTCCCAGTCCTGTCCGGCGTATTTGTTGAGGGTCGCGGCCATTGATTCCAGTTCCTTGGGGGTGCGCTGGCGTTTCGCGCCGGCGGCGTAGTTGCGGCGTTGCATGAGTGCGACCTGTTCCCGGTCGAGGAGTGGCATGATGGCGCCTTGGTCGACCGGGTAGCGTTCTTCGAGTTCGTCGGTGAGTATGCTCATTGTCTTCCTTTCTGGATGCGAATACTCTTTTGTGTGGACGTCAACAGTATATCACGTCAGGAGGGTCTTCGAAGGCGGGGACGATCAGCACGACACCACGTAGTCGGGATGCCGCACGCAGTAGTCGCGCACGGACGTCAACCACAGGATCGCCGCAGCCACCGTGGCATGAGAAGTTTCATACCGGTCCACGAGCATGCCGCGGTCCGCGCGCCGGATGGCGGCAAGCGCCTCGGTGATGCGACGCGCAGCCTCGCCTCCGGTCAGACCGTTCAGATCATGCCGTGGGCTGACATGGTAGGCGGCGTACAAGCCGCTCAAGGCGGTAGAAGTCGTGTAGCGCCTGCCTTTCGACTCGCCCCACTCGAAATCGCCTTCACGCCCGCACACATCATAGAGGCAGTCCGCGGGGATGTCCCGGCGGGCGACATACAGGTCACCGCTCACTCCGACTCCTCCTCCGCCCTTTGGATACGTTCCCCGATCCACCGCATGACCGGTACGGCCATGCTGTTGCCCAACGCCTTGTACCGTTTCGAGTCCGGCGCGGGCTTGCCCCGATACGGCACATCCGTATACCCGTCAGGGAAGCCCTGCAGCCGTTCGCACTCCACCGGGGTCAGACGGCGCACCGTCAGGCCGGCCGTCTCGTCGTCATCCATGCCGTCTCCTTTCGGGGGGGGGTGATAGGCACCTGCATGTTGCCCGTGGTGAGCGTCGCGCTCATGTCCGTCTGAACAGCGCGCCTTTCCCGGCGCCTTCCGGCTTGCCGCAACGCACCTGCAGGGTTACGGGAGGCTCAGGATTCACTGCCGTCCCTTCCGACGGATATATGTACGGGTTGGCCTTGAATGCATGGGCGGTCAATGTGCCCGCGCAATCCTCGTCAGCAGCGGAGTTCACGGCCATGTCCATACGGCACACGTACGTCTGGTTCTTGCCCTGACGGGTGGCCAGGGCGCCGCTGACCGGCGTCTCACGGATCTCGTTCCTCTGGTTCTGGGCGAACGGGAGCACGGCGGGCGCATGATCGGTTTTCAGCGTGGGCGACGTGTCTTCGGATATGGCGAGGCTCCCTGCATGGCCGCTTACGCCTGTGTTCGTGTTGAACGCCACGGCCATACTGTTGTTCGTGTCCAACGTGTCGGCGACCTGACCGTCCTTGACCGGACTGCCGTTGCTGTTCGTGTTCGCGGTCTGCACCGTCAGCACCGCCTGCTGGTTCTGGCCGCTGCCGCCTCGCGCCGCCAAGGTGGGGCTCACGCCATCGGCGGAGTAGACCCGCCGGGCTTGGTTCTCCCCTCTGATGTGGTTTCCTCCAACGCCCTGATCTGCATCTCCAACGCCGCCGCGAGCCGCTTGGGCAAGGGCTTTCCTCTTCTCCCTGCCCGACGTAAAATCCCACGACAGGCCCTGCTCGTCAAAAAGTACTTCCGCGGCACGCTGGTCTCCAAGATGTCCGACAAGAAACAGACGTTCGCGCCGCTGGGGTACGTCGAAGAACTCCGCATCCAATACTCGCCATGCCAGACCGTACCCGAGCGCATCCATTTCGGACAGGAGCTGCCTGTAAGCCCCCCCCCGCTCGCTTGAGAGCGCTCCCGGCACGTTCTCCCAGACAAACCAAGCCGGACGGAGTTCACGTACCGCTCGAATGTACTCGAACATGAGTCCGGATGCTCCGGCGAGTCCTTCTCGTTTTCCGGCGATGCTGAAGGACTGACATGGAGATCCCCCAACAACAATGTCTGCTGTTCCCACATAAGGAGTCCAATCCACTTTTGTGATGTCCCCGAGATTCGGGACGTTCGGATAATGGTGTTTCAGCACGGCGCTGGGGAAGGGGTCGATTTCGCAGAACGCTATCGGCTCCCATCCGAGTGGCCGCCACGCGACGGTCGCGGCTTCGATGCCGCTGAACAGGCTGACGTATTTGAGTTTGCGCATGTCAGCTGTGGCGGGGTGCGTTGGATTCCTGTGTAGTCGTGGTGATGAATGACCCATCCCATGGTGTCATCGGCGGGGCTCCTCTCGTGGATTCGCGTACAGTTTTTGCGTGGACTGTTACAGTGTATCACGTGAGAGGTCGGATGGGGCGTTAAGGTCAGAATCGTTGCGGGTCGAATGTCTTGCATCCGGTGCGGTTCTCCCCGTTGGCCTCCACCACTCCGGTCGCCGTAGAGCGTCAGGCTGTTGCCGTCCACGGTTTAATCTTTGATGTTTAGGCATGCTTGACAGTAGGCCATGCCGTCCTCGTCGCATTGGATGCAGTCTGGGCAGAGCGTTGCGGAACAGCAATCGCATTCACTCAGGCATTCGCCGCAAAGCGGACGATGGCAGTTGGAGCATTCACATATGCAGTCGTCGCAGATGTGCCGCCCGCACTCTGCGCATTGGTGTGATGCGTTAACGGTCGTTTCGTCCATGTGGTCGATGCTTTCACATTCCATGATAAGGTTGCCTTTCTGTCAGTTGTTGTCGCCGCTCGTCTTCACGATCCGCGATGCTCATTTCGCGTCCTCGCTTTGATTAGGCACCTCGGACGACATGGAGCGGCAGTGGTCGGCGATCTTGCCGTATGCGTTGACTTGTCCAATCACGGCACCGTATGCGTCCATTTCATTCTGCAACAGGAGAGCGTATGCAAGCCGCCGACCTTCAGTCTCAAGCTGTTCGCACCAGTCGATAACCTCTTGAAGTGCTTTGTCTTTTTCGGTCACGTTCGTAGCCATATCAGTCCTTCTTTGCCATTCGCTCGTAAATATCACTGCTTTGCGTCGCTGGAATGTCGTTTTGCAGGAGATTGGCGAGTACATCTCGCCCGGTCTTGGTCAGTGACTTGGCTTGACCCATGATGAGTCTGATGTTCCTTAAATCATGCGCTTTGGCGCAGTTGTCGCTCAGTTCATCGGATTGTTCGTCGGTGAGACCGAGCAAGTATTGGCTGAGCAATTGCCAGTCCTGCTCTTTGTCAGAGTATGCGATCCATGACGGCTTGTTTTCGAGCCAGGCGTTGAGAATATCTTCCCATTCGTCGCTGTCGGCGTCCCAATATCCTAATTCGTTGGATTGGGTGAGGCATCCGGTCTTGTTGGTCTTGCCGGATTCGTCAATGTATTCGAGGATGAGGGATTCGGCGGCGATTTTGTTGGTGTAAATGTCACGCCATTTCTTGGTGGTCAGGTTCGTAATGGTCTTAATCATTGCCACGTTCCTTTCTCATTGGTGTCATGGTTAACGGACGGCCTTCCAGAAGGAGTCCGAATCGAACGGCTGGCCGACCCATACGGTCCAGCCGCTTTTGACTTGTCCGGTCGAATAGTGCTCTCGTCGGGTGATGGGGAGCGATCGAAGCCACTTGTTGCCGCACAGGTTGTTGACGGTCGGATGGAATCCGAGCGTCTGCGGGTACCGGTCGACCCCGTCCTTCTCGTGGAAGAGGATGTCGAGGACGGTGGTGGGTTTGCACCGGTCCATGAGGTCGCCGAGTGTCTTGATGTTGCTTGCGGTCAAAATTGGTCTCCTTTGTCAGGGCAGCAGCGGGTAGGGTTTGTAGCGGTCGTCCCCCGTCAGCTTGTCGTGGATGACGTACTGGTCGCATGGTTCCCATCTGCCTTCGGTGTCGTTGAGATGGTAGACGCCGTGGGTCTGGCGTCCGTCTTTGATGTACCATCCGTGGGGGCAGGTGTTCAGTATGTCGTGCCGGGTGGGCATGGATACGTAGTCGTCGAGGCTGGCTGGGTCGCCTTCGGGGAGCAGCACGAGTCCGCCGATTCCCTGTTGGACGTCGGCGAGGCGTTGTTCGTATGCGGCTTGTTCGCGTGCCTCTTCGTCTTCGTGGATGCTGATCTGGTATTCGAGTGTGGAGAATCCCGTATAGCTCATTGTGCTCCCTGCATTTTCTGTGTGGACAATAACAGTGTATCACGTCAGTGTGTTTGCCGCAGAAAAAGAAAAACCGGACGGCCCACTTGTCCACACGGGCCGTCCGGCGAAGGAGAAACCATGTTCCGTGAAAACCGGGGCGGAAGCCCCGGACGGAATCCTTCCTCAAACGGGGGTCATCCATGCCGTCACTTGGAAGCCTGTGACGGCATGGAATCGCCTCAACACCCACACTAGGGCATGACGCACGCCCAACCCCGTAAAAACCGCATCTTTCTTAGGAAACTCTCAGGGAGCGGCGCATTGGGAAAGATACGAGACCGTCTCCGACTTCTCCCACGAGCTCATCGACAGGCCGTACTTGTGCTTGATGTACACGCGCTTCGCCATGTACTCGCACCGGTACGACCGGTTGTCCGGCAGCCAGACGCTCGGCGTTCCCGCCGACCAGTGCAACTGCTTCGGCGCGCCCTTCCCGTACAGGTTGACGCCCATGCTCTTCGTGTTGTTCGCGGCCCCCTGCGAGGCGAGCAGCACCTCCGGGTCGTTCGCATACGTGACGCGATCGGCCTTGCGGGACTCCTTCCACAAGCCCGACGCCCAAGCGTCGTTCAACGCGACCACATGGTCAATCTGTACCGCGGTCGAATCACCCGACACCTTGCGTGTCTTCCCGCTGACCTTCTGGTACACGTCGCGGCGGAACTCGATGGACTTGCCCGTATACGGGTCGTTCAGCGTGCCCGACAGGACACGGCACTGGGAGTCCATGTCCACGCCGGTCATGTCGCGTTTGAGGATCATGTCGCGCGTGCTCCCCGACCCGCATAGCCTGTCGCTGTTCGCCCACCCGCCGAACTCGCCGGCACGGTCATACCCCTTCACGTGCGGCGTGTCCGTCGGCATGGCCTTCGCCGCGGACAACGCCTCGCCGACGCTCATGGGGCTGGATGCGCCGGCCGGCAGCTTCCCCTCCGCGGACACTCCATCAGACGCGCTACCCCCGTTCCCGTCCGATTGGGACGACCCCTTGTCCGGGGCCGTGGGTTTCGGGAGGTTCAGGCCGAGACCGTTCTTGTACTGCGAGTCGGCGCCGGGGAATAGCTGGCTCACATTCGTGATGACGGGCAGGTGCATGCCCTCCGCGAACGTGGCGTACACGCCGGAGTTGACCACGCCGACCACCACCGCGACGATCATTGCCGTGCCGGACAGCACGCCGGCGACGGTCATGCCTGTTTTCCTTCGAGCCATGACCGTCTCCTATAGGAACGAGTTGACGACGTTGATGAGCACGGCGATGGCGAACACGATCACTATCGCCGCGCCTATGAGCTCGCTGTTGCTGCTGATGAAATCCGACCAGGGGTCCTGGTCGTCCTTGTTTGCCATGATGGCACCTTTCTATTCGCCTTGTATCGACGTGGCATCCTCGCCGGACGGCGTGGAGCCCGTGTCGCCGCCAGTCCCGGAGGCGGGAGGCACGGTCGCCGAGTCACCCGTCATGCCGGACGTGGAATCGGTTCCCGTGTCCGACTCGTCGGACGAGTCCCCGCTGGATGAGATGAGAGACTTGTCCACCGCGTTCGCGTACGGGGACAGTGTGGACAGGCTTCCGTCCGCACCCCAGTCGACGATCTTCGCGCTGCCCAACGTGGGGTTCTTTACGAGCACGGTGACGCTGGTCTTCACGCTGCGCGAATTGTTCACGTCATCGGAGACTGACGGCTGGGACGGGTCGGACGTGCCGTCCGACTTGACCGTTATCGGATACGGGTCGAACGTGATGGATATGCTCGCGCACCCCCACGCCGGGTTCTGCTCCTTGTTCTTCTTGTCGGTCGGCTGCCCGTCCTTCGTGCACGCGACCATCCAGTTGACCGTCGTGTTCTTCGCGACCCCGATGTTCGCCGGCTGGTACATGTGCGAGGCGTCCGGGTCTCCGACGAGCACGGTGAACGCCGCGCTGTCCTTGCCCGCATACGCCTTCGCCCAGGCGGCCGCCACGTTCGTGAAGCTCTGCGGCTGGTCGACCTGCTGGTAGCCGGTCGGCTGGAACGACTGGTTCGTGTTCGTGGTGACCTGCTGCGGGAGTATCGTCGGCTCGCCGACCGCGGTGGCGACTCCTCCGGTGATGGCGACGAGCTGTGTCACGTCCCTCGTCTCCCCGTCCGCGAGGTCGGTGAACGACATACGGTGGCTCCAGTATTCGGTCGTCTGGCCGTCGCCGGTGGACAGGGCGCTCGTGTCCGATTTCTCGCCGACCTTCGTCGCGTCATCCCACCACAGGTTCGAGATCCCCGCACGGAATCCGCTCTGGTCTCCGGTGAGCCATGAGTTGACCGCCTGCAGTGCGGCCTGGCGTCCGGGCTTGTCCGCGTTCAGCTCACGGTATTTCGATCCGAGCGTCTGCCCCATTTCCGTGACGATGTTGACCATGCGCACGGAGATGACGGGAGAGACCAGTCCGACGATGACGAACAGGATGATGATGAGCTTCCATTTGCGTGCTTTCCGCCAGGTCGCCTTGACCGCATCCCATTCGACGCGGTTCTTCCGCTCCTTCTGGTCGAAGTCCAACGGGGACTGTCTGATGGTGGGTTTCCGGGCTTTCCTCATGCACCGCTCCTAAAGATGTGTGAACATTTACACTGTATCACGTAGGGCATGGCAGCATGAATCAGTTACGGAAAAGGCCGGACGCTCGGTCCGGCCTTTTCGGGTCACTCCTCCTCGTACTTCTCCCGCAGCCCCATGATCTCCTCGACGTGCCCCTGCTGGAACACGTAGTCGAACGCCATGTTCAGCAACGCGACCTGCGTGATGTCGAACTCCACGGCGGCGGTCCGCCATGCCTTCCAGTTCTCGTATGTCACCTTCGAGCCGAGCTGTTTCGGGGGGCGACCGCCGTTGCCGTTGGTGGCCGTCGGCTTTGGCGCCTGAGCCGCCCGTATGCTCCCGGACTGGTTCGCCGCCGACGGGATGGCCGCGGCGGCAGGTTCCCCCTGGGGCGGAGCGGCGAACATGCCGACCGATTTCTCCAGCGCACCCATCGTCCTCTGCCGTTTGATGTTCTTTACCACGGTCACCGTCTCCTGTCCTGCTCCACGAACTCGATGAGCTCATGTGCGACGCTCGAATAGTCCTCCATGTCAAGCTGACTGGTGCCGGCCATTCCCTTGACCGCTTCACGATCCCTGATGACCGTCTCGAACCGCGTGACCTCCAGCCCGTCCAGTTGCTCCTTCGTCTCGTTGGTGAGCCGCGTGTTCAGCTTCGCCCTGGTGACGAGCACGATTGCCGTCCTGCTGTCCGAAGACACCGCACGGTAGGTCTCCGCCGCCAGGCGCAGATCCATCATCGAAGGCTGTGTGGGGATGATGATGACATCCGCCGCGTTGAACGCGAGCTGGATGACCCCGGTATCGGAGGGCGGCGTGTCTATAATCACCCACGTGTCCGGGTATTGGCGTTGGATGAGTTCCCTGTTCAAGGTCACCTGGTTGACGGGGCTGACGGGGAACTCCAGACTGTCGCTGTTGTCCATCGCGGTCATGGCCCATTTCGTCGCGCCGCCCGTGTTGTCGGCGTCGAGTACGACCGCGCGTCTTCCCCATCGTGTGAGCAGGCCCGCGAGCTGCATCGCGGTCGTCGTCTTGGCGACACCGCCTTTCGCGCATCCCACGGCGATGATGATGGTCATTGTCGGTTCTCCTTGCGGCCGGGCGTGTGGATGCCGCTGCCGCCGTTACATCATACCATTGCAACGGGGGCACGGCACGCCGTTGGAACCTCATCCCGTCATGTTTGCGACGCCGTTCCAACGGTCTGACGGCACAACGGCGTACCGATGTCAAGCGTGTGTGGATTCGGATGGATCGCGCCGCGAGCCTCACCCGGCTTAACCGGGGAAGAAGACCGACTGGACGTCTTACCGGCGTGACACCCAGCCAGGAAACCAGCGGAACGTCACAACGTCGACACCGCTCGCCGTCAACACGGCACGCCGTCGGAACGTCCGGCAGGAACTCAGCCGGCCGTGTATAGGAGACGTTCGAAGAACGCCTTGAACATCATACCGATATCAGGCAACTGCATGGCGATGGAACGAATCCACTCCCTCACGGGAATGCCGAACCCCTCCATCACGCCACTGACGATCCACACGAAAAACAGGATCGCGGTGATCGTGCCGAGAACACTCAGCAGCCTGCTCGCCCGACCCATGACCCTCATGGCGAGGCTCCCCCCGCCGATGAGGATCAGGAGGAGCGTGAGAATCGCGCCGGTCGGCGTGAACACCCATGCGAGGAACACGCTGAAGAAATCGGCGGCACCCTGCCCGGCGATCTGCGCCGTCTGGTTGGTGGTGGATTCCATGGTGCCTCCTTAGATGCTCGTGCCGTCGGATTGGGTGGGAGTGTCGATGACCTCGGTCACGGTTCCGTCCATCACATTGATCGGGGTCGTCGGCGTGGAATCCGCCGCACCGTTCCGAGGCTCGTGTTCCATCGCGTAACGGCGTTCCGCGAGATCGCGCAGGCGCCCGCTCACCATGTCGCCCTGCAAGGCGTCCTCGGCCTCCTCGCGGGTCATGTGCTGGTTGTTCATGTAATCGTCCATGAGACCGTTGCGCGCGTAGCTCATCGCGGACTCGCCGTCCGCGGTGAGGTTGCCGGCCTCGTCGCGCATGCCGTCCGTGTACGGCTTGTCCTCCGTCTGGAACGGGTTGCCGTCGCGGAGCGCCTGCCCGTTGGGGGAATACGCGGTCGGGTCGGGCGGATCCATGTGAGGACTTCCCGGCGCGGACCCGAATCCGGGTTCGTGCCCGCGCCTCTTGGAGTCAAGATCGGCCATGCCCTTGCGGATGCCGCTCTTCGACTTGTTCAACGCCCACTTCGCGCCATTGCCCGCAGTGTTCAGTCCGACACGGGCGCCATGCCACACGTCACGGCTGGCGGCGAGCTTGCCCATCGCCATCAGGCCGAGCGGCGCGGTGATCGGGTTGGAGAACGCCAACGCTCCGGCTCCCGCCACCGCAGCGACCTTGGCGGTACGTTTGGCGACGTCGCGCAACGGCTTCGAACGCAACGCGGCGCCGGCGAACCTGACGGCGGCGTTCGCGCCGGCGACCACGCCGAGACTGGCGTCCCCGGCACGACTCAGCTTGTCGCGTACGGAGGCGTATCTGACGGCGCCATCCGCGCTCCCGTTCGGATGCATCTGCCAATACTGGTGGATGCGTCCGTTCATGTCCTTCCGGCTTCCGGGTCGCATGGCGGCCGTGAAGGACTTCCCGGCCTTGCCGGCCCTCCGCTCGGCGCTGCGCGCCGCGTAGGCGAGGCTTCCACGGACCGTGCCCGCCCCATGCTGCGACCATTGTTCGCTCAATGGGGACACCTTCCGGCCGTCCTTGTACGTCGTACGGTTCGACGGGGTTCGGCGCGCGCTCTGCGACTGGGCGTCGGCCTGGGCTTCGGACACGCCGTCAAGGATCCGCTGCCCGTCGGTCGCCCCGTAGACGCCGCCGCCCGCGTGACGGCTGGACCTGCGTCCCGCGGCATGGCTGCCGCGTCCGAACGGCATTCCGCCTCCGAACATGGCGCGCGCGTACATCATCTGCTGGCCGATGCTTCTGAGACCCTTGCCGACGCCTCCGGCGAGTGCTCCGCCTCCGGCGACGTCCATCATCGCCCTGATGCTGAACGGGTTGCCGCATTTGACGACCTTGCTGCAGAACATGCCGATGGTGATCATGGCTAGGATCGGGCTGGTGCAGGCGATGAGGTTGTACACAAACGTGCTGGTCATGCCGCTGCAGAACGTGAGCGCCAACTGGCATATGAATGTGGCGATGGTTCCGATGACCGCGTACAATGCTCCGGTCATGCTCAGGTTGCAGGTGAGTTTGACCCAGTTGCCGAGTACTTTCTTGGGTTTTTCGCCGATGGGTACGGCTCGGATGAGGAATGCGACGGCGAGGAACAGGACCATCATGAGCAGCATGAGCTTGCTCATGATGAGGATGATGCTGAACAGTCCCCAGACTATGCAGTTGACGATGCCGCCGATCATGGAGCCGAATGCGCCGAGTGTGTCGGGGCTGGCGTTGCCGTACATGTAGTCGAGGGTGCTTTTCGCGGCGCTGTCGTCGGTGGTCGGATTGTTGAGCCCTGTCGCGTTGACCTCTCTCCACGTGGCTCCGAGGTTGGGGATGTCGAAACGCCATCCGAGGGTTGCCGCATCGCCGATGTTCGTGTCGGACTGATCGTTGAGCTTGTCGAACCCGTCCAGGGTGCGGTGGAATACGCCGCCGTTGGAGTCGGCGCTGTCGAGAATCACCTTGCACACGACGCCGGTCGCTTTCACGCGGGCGGCGTCGTCGCCGTCGGAGGTGCTGAGAAGTGTCTTACTGCCGTCCGAGGGGAACGTGTCGTCGGTGCTGTACGCGGATCGTGCGGCGCGGACGGCCTTGCCGCCATTGCTTATGCGCCCGGTCTTCTTGTCTCCGAGGTTGTTGATGATCTTTCCCCAGCCGTCACGCGCCTTGGGCGTGCCCTTGCTATTGGTCGTGCACGTCTCCCAAAACACGCCGGCGCGGCTTTCGCGAACGGTGTCGTCACGGTCGTCCTGCTGCTTGCTGTCGTCCACGAGACTGTTGTACGTGCTGATCCAACCCATGTGCGTGAAGATCCACCGCGCGGTGTTATCGTCGATGCTGCTGCCCATGGCCGCATTGGTCAGGTCCTTCTGCACGGTCGGATCGGTGTTGGCCTGAAGGTCGATGACATGACAGTACGCCTGCTGCGCGTTCGCCGCCTGCTTGTCGGTGACGCTTCCCGCGGCGGTCGGATTGTTCCACTGCATCGTCACCCAGTTGCGCAGGGCGGTCTCCTCCCACAGGCGGTTGACGGCGCTCGTGACGGCGCTGCTGTCCGCATTGCCCTTCGCCGTGGTGTTGTCGTTGTACTGCTGGTGCATCTGATACAGGTAGTCCTGGCAGTTCGCGTCGTTCCCGTTGCCACGGTTGTCGTAGGCCATCATGTTCTCGTTGCCGTCATTGAGCCCGTCGAGGTTCAGGCCGACGGTCATCGTATTGATCGCGTTGTTGAGGGTCTTCACGACCCACCATGGGCTTCCGGCCGCGGGTTCCGTGGCATCCTCGCCCGTCTTGGCGGCGCCATTGCCCATGACGATGAGCGCGGACAGGCACAGGACCGCGGCGAGGAGCCTCTTGCTGGCCTCCTTGGTGGTGCCGATCTCGAAGCCGGCCGCGAGGATCCATCCGACGATGGCGAGGACGACCAGGACGGCGGGGATGCTTCCCGCGAGGATGTTGCTGATGAGACGGGAGGTGGCGGCGTCAAGCTGGGCGCCGGCCTTGTCGAGCGGGTTGAAGCTGGCGGCGAACTGGCTGAACGCGAGGGCGCTTGACCAGCAGACCTGCGTGATCATCATCAGCATGCGCGGGAGCATGAGCCTGATGGTCGTGCCGACATAGGCGGCGGCATTCGCCAACGGGCCGAGTAGCCCGCCCGACGGTTCGGTGCGCGTCGTGAGTATGCCGACGAATCCGCCCCACCGGCCTGACGGCAGGCAGGTGCTGAAATCGTATTCGTTGGTGCCCGATCCGACGGTCACGCAGCCGGACACGCCGTTCTCGGTGATGCCGGCGTTCATGTTGGATCCGGCAAATGCGCTGGCGGGCATGCACACCAGCGTCACCGTCAACACCAGCAGCAGCATCAGAAGCAGGTTGCGGCGCAGAACCGCGCGCATCGGATTCGCGTGTCTCACAGGATCCTCATTTCCTCAAGATCGGTGATGTTCTCAGGGTGCGTGGAGTTCGGGTAGAACACCTCGCCTTCGATGTTGCGGCTCTGCAACTTCTGCAGGAGCCGCTTCCAGCGGACCTGCTGCGTGCGGTCGCGCATGCGGCCGACGAGGAGGAACGGGCTGACCCCGGCGCCGACGAGGATGAACACCGCGCCAATCGTGTAGCCGACGAACGGGCCGACCACCAGGCAGACCACGAGTCCCGCGATGGCGCCGCCGAGCACGGCGAACACGGTACGGCTGCGCGCCTCCGTGTTCTTCGTGATCATGTACGTGTTGCGTTTCTCGATCTCTTCCGTGCTGGACACCATGGTGATGTCGTCCATGGTGTCGCGCGGATGGGGTATCCGCGTCCCGTTCTCCTCCATGCCGGCCTCCGGTCAGACGCCCAGGTAGTCGGAGGTCTGCTGTCCGCCGGCGTTGACGAACCAGTCGATGATCTTGAGCAGGCCGGGGATGGTGACCAATGGTCCGGCGAGCACGAAGATGATGAGCAGCAGGACGATGATGCGTCCGAGGCTGGGGCAGAACACCTGCGACAGCTTGTTGGGTCGGCCGATGAGCTTGAAGATGCCGCCGCCGATGATGCCGAGCGCGATGAGGACCGCGGCCGCGGCGGCCAGTTTGGTGATGACCTGCCCGGCGGTGCTGTTCAGGATGCCGTCGAACATGGCATGGTAGCTGCCGACGAGATCGGTGGATGCGGCCAAGGTGATGGTGGTATTCATTGGGTTTCCTTACGGTTTTTTCTCCGAGGAACCCTCCTGCGGGTCAAAAGTATAGCCGCAAAACATTATTAACCATCGTTTTTTACGTCTTTCGCGACGTTTTTCCTGATGGCGTCGCGGAAGACGCCGTTTCACGCGCGGTCGAAGTTCTCGACGTTCACGATGAACGCCGGCTGCAACTGCTCCTTCGCCCTCGTGCGCACCGCCGCCGCATACAACGGGAGGTTCTGCACCGCCGCCGCATCCCAGCCGTCCAACCCGTCCCGGCCCGTGAGCCTCTGGGCGGTGCGCGCCGCCATGTCCGGATCGGTGTTGTCGAAGCTGATGAACGTGCTGTAGCCCATGACCGACGTGAGCAGCAGAGGGGGAAGCTGCGTCGGATACTGGGTCGCGAACACGTTGATCCAGCCGAACGAACGCCCCTGGTCCTTCATCTCACGCAGTATCGTGTCGTCCGCGTTGGCGAGAAGGCTCAGCTCGTCGCACACGAACATGGTGTGCCGCCCCGCGTCCTTCCAATCCTGACAGTCTCTTTTCGCGGTGGCCCACAGACGGCGCATCATCCACTTGCCGATCTTCCTGTTCATGCCGTCGGGCAGCTGGCAGAGCGTGCCGTCCGGCCGGCGACGGTCGGAAAGCACGAAATGGTAGTCGCCCGGACGGGAGAGGACCTGCTCCCATGTGATTCGGGCCCGACGCGACGTGAACATGTGCTCGCAGCCGAGAAACTGGTCGACCTTGTTCAGGCTCGCGTTCGTCTTCTGGAGGATCTGCTGGTTGGTGAGCCTGTTGCGCCCCTGCTCGTCGGGTCGCCCGTAAAGCTGTTCGGCGGCCTTCGCGGCCAGGATCATGTCGGGGTCCTGCGTCTCCAACGCCAACGCGCCGCACACCTTGCCCAGGGCGCGCATGCTTCCGGCCTGCCCGTCGCTGCCGCCCAACGCCATGACGCACCATCCGATAGGGGACGCCTGGTCGCGTGCCTGTGCGGCTCCGGGACAGGCGGGTTCGAGCTGATGGATGCGGCTTATCACGTCACTTGGCCCGTCGCCAGGATTCCCGTTCCGTTCGATGTGGCGTTGTACGGCGATGGCGATGGTCATGCCCGTGGTGATGACCCGCAGCGAATCGTTGAGGATGTCGCCGGGCTCGAACGCGAACTGCATGCCGGTCGCGATATCCGCGGCGGTCTGCCTCGCGTCACGACCGTCGAGCATGCCGAGCAGGTCCGGGCATGGGGACGCGGGGTCGGCGATGTACGAGACCCTGCCCCGGCGCAGGTTGTTGCGTCCTCGGAACCGGTTCATGGCGGAGACCCCGCTGTCGTCCTTCATCTCGAAGTCGATGATGCGCGAGTCTGGCCCCCAGTCCATGCGCGATGTGTCGTCACGGTGCAGGTCGGCCCACTGCATGATGCCGTGCGCGAGGACGCTCTTGCCTCGTCCCGCGGCGCCGAAGATGGCTATGCCGCCGAACAGCTCCCCCGCGGGAATGCAACAGTCGCGTCCGGTCTGGTCCTTTCCCAGGTAGAGGCCGTCGTGGCTCAAGATCTCCGGCACCGGGTGGAGGTCCTGTTTCATGGCGCCGGACGACCCGACCGGCGTGTACAGGCCGACCACGGTCAACGGCGCGAGGATGATCGTGGACCGTTGCGGCCCGTACCCGGTGGCGAAGATGCGCGGATCCCTGTTGCCGAGCTTCGTCTCCGCGTCCGCGTCCGTCGCCTTGCGTTTGCGTCGCAGCCAATAATAGCGGCGGGGATACTGCATGATGTCATCCCAAAGGGTCCGCGTCCGCCATCGCGCCGCGCACACGACCGTCAGCAACATGGGCGCGGGAAGAACCCACCAGGGTACGGGCAGCAGCATGAGCGCCACATACGCGGCCGCCATCAGACAGCACCCGTAATAGTGCGGCGGGATCCGGTAGAACAGCGAGGCGGAGCCGCCATCCTTTACGATCCGCCTCGCACGGGCCTGCAACAGCATTCCCAGAAGCGCGGGAACAACCACGAACGCCGCCACCACACCCTCCATGACGAGGAACATGCGCATGTTTACCGGGGAGATGACGCACAGGGGGATCATGGCGAGCGACAGTCCCGCCGACAGCGCGAGCAACCCGAAACGGGGCATGCTCCGGTGACTGCTCATGTTCGACAGCAGCGGGAACATCGTCTGGCCCACACGCTCGGTCAGGCTCCTCGCCTGCGCGTCGTCAGCGCAGCCCACCGACACGCGGGCGCACATCGTGTTCGCGGACACGAGCTCGTTGCCGTCCTCGACGGTGGCGTGCTCGTCGGCCACCCAGTTCCGGATGCGGGACTGTTCGAAATAGCCTTGCGGGCGGATCGTCACGCTCACGTAACTGTCAGGCGGCATGGCAGCCTCGATGCTTTTCCTCATGCCGGACACGTCGGTGCGCATCTTCTCCATCGTGCTCTTGGAGTTCAGTCGGGCGCGCCACGGGATGATCGGGTGTCGCACAGCCCGGATGGTGTCCGGCAGCTCCGGTTCGGCGTCGCCTTCCAATGGCGTCGCGGAGAATCCCGCGAGCGTCCCGGCGCGCTCCAGCTCCCGCGTCGCCCCGTACACGTATTCGCGGACCGGCTCGCTGCCGCGCCTGACCAGCAGCATCGTGGTTCCCGCAAGGTTCTCCGGCACGCTTTCGCCGATGGCCCTCAGCTCGTCCGGATCTACCTGCTGCAATGTGCGGTGAAGCTCATGCCATGTTTCCACCATCGTCTCCTTTGTCTCCGTCCCGCCCGTACAGCATCGCGTACGGGAATCCGTCGGGCGGCTCGAACCTGACCAGATCCTCGCGCAGTAGCAGGAGGAACAGCCACGTGCTCATGCGCACGCTCTCCTCCCGCCCCGCCAACGCCCATCCAAGCGAAGCGACGCCATCGGTGACGTTCGACTTGTCGCCTATGGTCTCCCGCATGCGCCTCACGGTTTTCAGGGCCTTGTACCGTCCGACATGGAACATCGCCACGTCCAACTGCCAGAGGTGTATCTTCGCCAGCGCCGGATTGTGACGCATGTTGGCGATCAGGAACCTGAGTACCAGCTGGCGCTGCCCGTTGGCGCACATGTCGCTCACGCGCTGGAGCGCCCGGTTGCGGTCGCGTTCGGCCTCGCGTTTCGCCTCGCGCACCTGGGAAGTGGATTCATGCGACGCCATCGGCTCCCCCTTTCGCGAATCCGAAGAACCCGCCACGGTACTTGTCCGGCATGCTCCAACTGGAGGCGTCCCACCCGAAGTTCCGGTAGATCCCATCGCGCATGAGACGCCAGCCCCATTCGTCCACCGACTCCAACGGGAGAGGAGTGGGAGTAATACCCCGCCATCGTTCGTCGAACATGCTGCGCCGCACGCCCATCATGTCCGTGTACGTGCCGAACAGTCCGGTCGGCTCCCCGTGGTCGAACCACTCGTCCCATGTCGCGTATCCCATGCGCTGCGCGACGCTCGGATCGCCGACCGTCATCTCGGTCATCTCGCGCGCATGCTCGAAGAGTGGCTTGAACTGCGAATACCCCTGGTTGGTCGCGCGCCGGACGAACAGCCATATGCACATCAGCCCGCGCCGGCTCATGGGCGAATAGGCGAGGAGCTTCGCCCAGTTCTGTATCTTCGGCTGGATGGTGTGGGTGCTTGTCTGCAGTTCGATGCCGGCCATCACGTTGTTGGACAGCAGGGTCACCACGTCGGTGCTGCTGACCTTGTTCAGCCCGACCGTGGCGACGGCGTTCGCGTCGATGCGGCGGAACGCGCCCCACCCGTCACCGCCGGCGAACCTCACGCGGTCGTCATGCACGAGGCTCACGCCCACATGCGACGCATACGTGTTGTGCCGCGCGTGCACGCGCATGGACCGGAGCAGCGTCCCGCCGCTGAGCAGCTGCTTCGTCATCTGGCTGCGGTCGATCAGGTTGATCGCGTCACGGACAAGCGACGAGTCGTTGCCGATGGTCAGCCACGTGTCGGGCCGCCGCGCATGCTCGAAATACTCCCTCGTGTCGAAGCCGACGCTGATCGCGCCGATACGGCACAACGCGCCGTACAGGTTCGGCTCGTCACGGTCGAACTCCGGCACCGGGCCGGCGGCGAGCCCGTCCGCCAACTGTCCGGTCGTGCACACGCGCCAGGAGAACAAGGCGCCGATGATGTTCATCACCGCCTGCGGATTGTTCCTGACCATCGTCTCCGCGAAGAGACGGTTGGCGACGAACCACTGCTGGTCGCGGGCGAACACTCCGGGCGACTGCATGGAGTTCGCGTAGCCGCCCTTGATCCAGTTCACGTCGCTGCCGTTGAGCCAAAGCTCCGGGCTGTCGGGATCGAACATCACCGGTGGAACCATCCTTTCCTCTTGGTCTGCTGGGGCAGGAAACGTTCCGGGTTGAAACCACGGTCGGGCAATGCCCATGCGAGCACCTGCTCGCGCACGTAGTCGAGGTTCGGGTCGGTCCAGTTGCTTCTCCCCGCGGCTATGAGGTTCCCGGTTTCGATGGTCTGGTATTCGGTTCCGAGGAACGTACCGTACCCCTCGTAGCGCAGCGGACGGTAGTCGGTCAGGCCGGCGGGCACGGTGTCCTTGATGCCGATGCATTCGACCGGCATGCGCATCGACGCGAACGCGGACAGCAGGTTCATCGAGTCGCCCTGCGTCTGCACGCCGGCCTTGACGATGATCAGGCACGTCTCGCCGGATTGCAGGTACGGGACGAGCAGTCCGCCCGCCACGTCCTCACGGTTCGTGAGGTCGTCGGCGCTGACGCGATCCAGGTCGAGCACGACGAAATCCCACTGCTTCCTCGCCTCCTCGATGTACTTCCGGTAGGTCTGCCATCCGACCGGGGATCCGGACGGCGGCGCGAACGCGATGTCGTATGCGACTCCGTAATCACGGCCCGGATTGGCCGCGGACCTTATGTCCATTCCCGGCCGCCAGTCCGCCAGCGTGTTCGCGTCATGCGTGCGCCGCGGGTCGAAGAAGGAGCGTTGCGACGACTGGAGCATGTTCCCGTCGACCAGCAGGGTACGTACGCCGATCTCGGACGCGCGTTCGGCGAGACGCCGGCATGACACGGTTTTCCCGACGCCGCCCGTGTTGGACGTGACAGGCAGGAGAGGTGCGGTCATCCGGGTCCGGTTGAGCAGCAGGTCACCTACTATGCGCTTGTCCACGACACGCAGTTTCCAAAAGTTACCTACGAATCCGGTGACGCTCTGGCTGATGAGCGCTGACGGTAGGGGCTGCGTGCCGACGGGCGTCTGGCCCTGCTCGCACCAGTAGACCGTCCACCCGGCCCGTGCGACGGGAAGCCAGTTGCCTGGCTGGTTGGTGAGCACGTAGCCCCGTCGGTCTTCAGGCACCGGATGCCGCGTGAGGAAGCTCGCGGTTGAGCCGAAATCCGCTCCGGCCGGGATCATCCACCGCTTTGGGGGCACGTGCCCGGCGAGGGTCTGGAGCAGCTTGCTATCGCCGTAGATCAGTGCGATCACGATTCGCGTCCTCCTTGGGGCTTTGAAAACGCCTGTTATTGGAGGCTGGTCCAATAATCGACGGTTTTCGGGAAACAGGCTGGATTAGTGATTATTGATTTGTTTTCGTTTTCTATTATGATGATACCCATTTATTATGATTGTTGCGTATTTTTTTATGGTTCTGACTGTTTGTCCGTATGTTGCGTTGCGTCGTGTTCTGTTTCTGCGTTTGCGCGTGGCTGCCTGTTTTCTGGCGGGGTGTGTGTTCGATGCCGATTGTTTCGGCGATCATGGTTTTCTTGTTCCGGTGTTTTCTGCTTCTTCCTTGTTTTCCTTCGTTCTTCTTGGCTCTTCTTGTTCTTTCTTTTCTTCCGTTCTTTCTGCGCCTCTCTTTTTCTTCCGTCGTGTCCGTCCGATGTCTTCTCTTTTCCCGCTCGTGTCCCGCTGTCGCTTCTGACCGACAGGGCGGCGCGGCGGCGGCTCGTCATTCGTGTTTTACCGGGGACATCGCGTATGCTATCAATTGTCGGTTATCATCAATGTCTCTATGAAAGAAGGATATATGACTGACTTCACCCCGTGGTTCAATGCGAACCGCAAGGAAGATACCGTCAACACGGAGGCCGTGGCGGATGAACCCGCGTCTCCCGTCGTCGAAAACTCCGCCGTGGGCGACGAGCAGACAGCCGTCGAAGAGGATACGGTGACGGAACCCGCCGACGGCGACGCGCAGCCGTCCAACGCGCCCAAGGGCAAACGCAAGGCCGCCGCGCGGAAGAAGGCGGCGGCGTTCCCGCACGTGGACGCCGCGGTGGCCTCCAAGATCCGTGACATGTTCGACGCCTTGGAGGACGAGAAGGTTCTCGCCGCCGCCAAGGTGCTGTGCGACACGAACAAGAGCGACCCGTCCGCACTGATCGACCTGCTCACGGACACGAAGACCCGCCGTACGGTCGTCGAGTTCTCCAAGTTCGCGGACAAGCTGCGGGGCTCCGAGACGGATGACCGGAAGATGCTCGTGGTCTTCGCCATCATGAACGACAAGAACCTTCCCCGCGTGCTCTTCGGCGTGCTGAACGCCTTGGCTCCGAGCAACGGGTTCGGCCGCCCGTCGAACGATCCGATGAAGGACGCGGCCTCCATCGCCGACCATTGGGGCGACGGCGTCGACCTGTCTTCGCTGGACGTGTTGAAGGTCTGAGACAACGAAAGAGGGGGTCTCCCACCCGATTCAATCGGGAAAGGAGACCCCCTCTTTCGTTGCGCGGGGGCGGTCAGACGGATGCCAGCCTCACGTCTCCGTCGGCCTCGCCGTCCCTTGGACTGATTCGCACGCTCTTGTTCTCATACGCGAACGTCCATTGGCTCTGATTCTCATTGAGCCTCGACGTGATGTCCAGGATGGCCTGCGGGGCGACGGTCGAATGGGCGAGGTTGGGCAGGAGACGGCCGAGGTCGGCGTGCCGTATGATGAGGTTCTTGCCGTCCGGCGCGTACAGTACGGCGAAGATGAAAAGGTCGAAGGCGACGCCGCCCATGCCGTTGAGCATGGCGAGATCGTCCAGCTGCACCCGCCGCACGTTTCTCTTCATCAGCCTGACGAAATCCCGGTCGAAGACGATGACCCAGCCGAGCAGTCCGCGTGACGCCGGGATGGACGAGGCGATCGGTTTGACGGTTCTGCCGTTCCGGTCCTCGAACTCGGCCGTGGCGTATGCGAGAAGCGTGCGTCGGGTCTGTTTGATGCCTCCACCGTTGTTGTACATGCCGGTGCGCTTGCACAGGCGGAGGAAATCCTTCCCTAGGGTGAGTGTGAGGGTTTCCGGATCATAGTCGGGCGACTTCCGGTTGACGAGCGTGGTGAACACGATGCTCATGCGTCTCGCGAACAGTCCGACGAGCCCGGACGGTTTCCCCCCGCCCCGGTACGGGGCGTTGATCGGATACGTGTCGGCCGTGACATAGCATGTTTCCGGCCTCTCGTCATGGACGACGAGACGGTGTGCTGCTGCCGTCATGATGCCCTCCGTGGGATGGCCCGCTCTGCGGGCTGGTTGTCTCCTTGTCGTGTGCGAGGGGCTGGCGGTGTGGTCGTCATCCCCTCAATTGCTGTCCAGTATAGCCTTTCGCTGCCTACGTTTCTTTCTGTCCTTGTTATAGGCGGCGAGCGTCGCGTGGTGAGCGTACCCCGCGCTTTGATGCTGCTTTATGTAGGCGCGGCACTCAGGGTCGGATAACACGAGGCGGTGCCAGGGGATGTCCTTCACCGTCTGCTCCTTCTCTTGTTCTGTGCCGACTGCCACCGTTCTGGATGTTCCAGATCGGGGAACATGACCGGCATCTCGTCGGCCGCCTGACGTATCCACCCGTTTTCGCACAGCTTGTGCAGGCGCACCAGCGGGCCGGTGGACGATGGGGCGATTTTCCGTCCGATGACGGCGTCGACCGCCTCGACCGCCTTCCGTGACGCTTCGTCGGGCTCCAGTGCGACGCCCGCCTTGCCGTCGGCGCACGAGGTCAGTTTCTTGTGGAGCTGGACGAGCCTTACCATGTCTTTCTTCAGTGGATGGTATGTCGTCGCCATGTCACCTCGCCCCCGGCAGTTGGGACTCCCAGACCTCCCGGTCGAGTTGGATCATCATCGGGCTCTCGCCCTGCATCCGGGCGCTGATGCCGCGCAGAGCGAGGTCGGGGTTGACCCGTTTCGTGGGCGTGGGCAATGCGTTGAGGGAACGGTCGTAGCTGTTCCAGCGGAGCACGTCGCGGTCGGCCTCGAAAGCCCCGATCCACAACGTGAGATTGTTGACCATGCGGAGGGCGTTTTCTTTCGAGACTTCTCCTCCGGGGTGGATTTCGACGGTGTTCCCGTTGTCGGCCTTCCGCTCGTATGGGGGGACGATGCCGGTCGCGTACGCTTTTTTGTATGCGTCGCAGAAGTGGTTGAGCGCATCGATGTGCTCCTGGTTGTCGGCGATGGCGTCCTGCAGTTGCGCGTATCTGGTTTCGTCCGTTGTCGCGGGCTTGATGAGGTTCGTTTCGGCGGTCATGGTGTCGGTGTTGTTTTCCTTTGTCATGGGGGGGCGGTTCTTTTCAGTGGAGGATGAGGGCGATGTTGTGGAGGATGAGTGCGGCGACTCCGGATCCCATGCCGATGACGATGGTGAGGACGGCGAGGTTCGCCATCAGGGTTCGCGTCTTTGCGATGGTTCCGGTCCGTGCCGCGAGCAGTGTGGCCGCCGCGACGATCGCACATGCGGGCGCGACGACGAGTGATGCGACGAATGCCTCGCCGAGGCATTGGGCGAGGGCGTCTATGAGGGTTGTCATGGTGTGGGTCCTTCTTGTGTTTCCCTTCCTGGGGATCTCGTTCTGTGTGGACTGTTACAGTGTATCACGTCAGTGGTCGCCACGCCACGTGATATACTGTGAGAGTCTACACAAAAGGGATGTATGAAACAGCCAGACAACACAAGACAGAAACCACCCGAACACCTGCCCATAATCCTGTTCGCCGACTGGCTCGTCAACGGCCAGACCGGCCTGAGCAGCATGAGCATCGTCAGCCACGTGACCGGCAACCCATGCCACGGATTTTTCAATGGGATGCCCAACGACTTCGTCCCGTACGACTACGGCGACTTCGACCGGTGCGTGCGGCTCATCAAGGCCGTGCCCCTCGTACGCCCGCACCTGCATGTCATGCGCGACGTATCGGACGAATGGAAACGGATCATAGACAGATTCGACGAACTCGAAACCGCGTACAAGGACACGGACGGGGAGGACGCGGACAGCCGCCGGCGCTTCAGCACTCTGCTCTCATCCATCAGGCACCCAGACAATGAAGGAACGAAATGACGGCCAGCACGGAAGTCACCAGCCGGATAGAGACCATTACCGGGATGTGCGCACTGGCCGAGGCGATGGCCGCGCGAAGCGGGGACGAAGGCATCCGACGACTCGCGGAAGGACTGCGTTCGACACTCGACATGGCATGCGTCAGAAACGAAGGAGAACAGGCATGAGCGACATATTCGACCAGGGGAACCAACCTCACAAGGAGCAGGCCGAGAGAACCGTGCTGGGATGCATGCTCGTCGGCCGGCGCGCATTGGACGACGGTCTCCGTCTTCTGGCGGAAACCGACTTTTACTCGCCCGTCAACCAGATCATCTTCAATCAGATCAGAAGCACGTCCGACGAGGTAAGCGCCGTCACTCCGGAACTGTTGGCCGGCGAGCTCGACAAGCACGGCAATCTGGAGAAAGTGGGCGGCTCTGATTATCTCGCCGAACTGGTCGCGGCCGCGCCGGCGCCCGCGTCGCTCCCCTATTACGCGCAGGCCGTGAAGGACGCGGCACGCCAGCGAAAGCTGATCCAGGTCGGCACGAGGATAGCCCAGCTCGGCCATTCCAGCGACGTCGGCAACGTTTCCGACGCGATCAGCCTAGCCCTGAACGAGGCGTTCACCCTGGGTGACGAGCGAACCACCCACGACTATGTGGACGCCCATACGGCGGATGAGGAACTGCTCCGGCACATCGACAACATCCAGCAGGGCGTCATCCCAGACGGGGTGCCGACCGGTTTCCGCGACATCGACGAAGTGACCCGCGGCCTCCAACCGGGGCAGATGGTGGTCGTAGCCGGACGTCCCGCCATGGGCAAGTCCACGCTCGGCATGGACTTCGCCCGCTCCGCCGCATTGCACCATGACATGTGCACCGTCGTATTCAGCTTGGAGATGAGCCGCATGGAGCTCATGCAGCGCATCAACTCCGCCGAAACCGACATCCCGCTCAGCGCGTTCCGCAACGCGGACAAGATCACCCAGGAGCGTTGGGACACGCTCAACGTCATGTGGTCCAAGCTGGAGGACAAGCCCCTGTACATCGACGACAGCCCCGGCCTGAACATCACCGACATACGCGCCAAATGCCGTCGCCTGAAGCAGTCCGACGACCTGAAACTCGTCGTCATCGACTACCTGCAGCTCATGTCGTCCGGCAGGCCGACCAACAACCGGCAGCAGGAGGTCAGCGAGTATTCGCGTCAGATGAAGCTGCTCGCCAAGGAGCTGGGAGTGCCGGTGGTCGTGCTCTCCCAGTTGAACAGGAACGTGGAGATGCGCAACGACAAGAAACCCCAGTTGTCCGATCTGCGTGAATCCGGTTCCATCGAGCAGGACGCCGACGTGGTGTTCCTCGTCCATCGCCCGGACGTGTACGACCGTGAGGACAGGCCCGGAGAGGCCGACGTCATCATGGCGAAGCATCGCAACGGGCCGACCGACACGTTCACCCTGGCGTTCCTCGGCGCGTTCTCGAAGTTCAAGGACATGCCCCAGGGTTATGGGGAAGGAGGCGAGATCTGATGTTGGGGACACTTGCCGCAATGGCGATAGCCGTGACGTTGACCGCCTTCGTGTTCATGCTCCTTTTCATCCTCGGATGGCTCGCCTGCAAGTCGCATGATGTGAAAAGCGACGAGGAGCGGGCGTACGAGGACGCTGCGCAGGAACAGTCGATCAGGGAGTGGAAGGAACGCGGGGAACGCCGCCGCAACCAGTGAAACACGCAAGCCGACGTGATATGCTGTAGAAGTCCACGCAAGGTGACACGGAGCGGCCGCGCCGCCTTGCGTGACCGGGCGAAAGGCGGCGGACTTTGACAGACCCACGAAAAAGCGCCATTGCAAAACGACGCAGAAGACGCCCCAGCGGCGAGTTCGACAACGAGGACAAGGCCAACGCGACGCCAACCGGGGACATGATCCGCGACAACACGTCCACCGTCGAGGCAGCGCCGCCGGTCGAGCTCGCGGCCAGCCTCGACCCCTACGAGGCGCGCAAGATCGAGTTCGACCGCCCCGACGGGACCCGCGTCGAAGGATACGCGATCGACGACGGGCGCATCGACGGAAGCACGCTGCCTGACGGATGGCACAAGTACTCCATGATGGAGGACGACGACACCGGCGCCGTCAGCATCGTCCCGCAGGACGTGCACGTGAACCACCGTCTTGATTTCGTCACCGACAAGGATCTGGGCGACGGTTTCGACGCCACAGGAGACGACTGGGGCTTCACGGAAGGCGACCTCATCGACGACATGCCGGACGGTTTCGACCGTGACGAATGGTTGGAGGACCGCCGCCACCGGCTGCTCGACCAGGCGGTCGAGGACAGTGACGGCGCGACCATGACCGGGGAACGCTCCATGCTGTTGAACCGCGCGGTCAACGACTGTCTGGACCATGACCCGTACAACACGAGTGTCGGCGTCTACCGGATCGCGAAAAGCACCAACCCCGCCGGACTGGGATTGGAGGACATGAGCGAGGAACGCATCAGAGAGGCCCGCGAGTACGGCGGCTGGGATCCCGACAAGCACCAGTACGTGCACTTCAACGCGGACGGCGACCTTGAGGGCCTGTCGCAGGAGCAGGCGGACAACCTGTTGTGGACGGGTCGCCGTGACATCCTCACGGCGGTGCGGAATGATGATGACGCGGATCCGACGCTGGTGACCGTGTTGTCGCGTGGCTTCGCACGCGGCTGACCGGAATAGTGGGGGCTTGCCCGATATCAATCAAGCCCCCACGTGATATACTGTAGTAGTCCACACAAAAAATGTTCGCGCCATCCGCGGCCAAACAAAGGAAAACCATGCAACAGCCCACAGTTCCACATTCAACGACGAAACAACAGAGCTGAAACCCCACATACGACAAGGAAACCCAATGAAAATCACCACGCCATACGGCACCCTCGAAGGCGAGAGCATCAAAGCCATCCTCGCAAAGTACGGGTTCGACTGCCTGCGCGGGGCCAACCTGCGTGGTTTCGACCTGCACGGTGCAGACATGACCGGTGCAGACATGACCGGTGCAGACATGACCGGTGCAGACATGACCGGTGCCAAACTGACCGGGGCAGACCTGACCGATGCCATCCTGTGCCGTGCCAACCTGTGCCGTGCCAACCTGACCGGGGCAGACCTGACCGATGCCATCCTGTACCGTGCCATCCTGTGCTGTGCCAACCTGACCGGGGCAGACCTGACCGATGCCAACCTGACCGATGCCGACCTGTGCCGTGCCAACCTGACCGATGCCACTCATTTGGGATCCGCCATCGCCCGAACCAGCATCCTCCCCGACGAAGGCGACATCATCGGCTGGAAAAAAGCATACGAAGCTGACGACACACCGGTCATCGTGAAACTCCTCATACCAGCCGACGCGCAACGCTCCAACAGCACCGGACGCAAATGCCGCGCCAACAAAGCCCGAATCCTCGACCTGCAAGACGAGCAAGGCGACAGCTTCCCGCCGGACACCACGGCGTACAGCCAATACGACAGTAGCTTCCATTACAGAAAAGGCGAAACCGTGAACGTCGAAAACTTCGACACAAACCGGTGGAACGAATGCGCCCCCGGCATCCACTTCTTCATCACACGCATCGAAGCAGTCGAATACTAGGAGAACACAAATGAACGAAACCAGACAACAGAAGCTCGAATACCTCACCGACAACGGCTACTGCGAATACTGCCATTAGAGAGCATAGGGAGATACGAAAAAAATGCTGAAAATCGAGAAGACGCTGAAGGAACTGCGTGACCTCCAAAACACCTTGCATGAACTCGGGATCGAAATGTCCATCAAGGATGCGGACGCCGAAACGAAAAGCGATTACGAGGATGCGGCGATGACCATTGACGTATATGAGCCGTGTCGCTGTTTCGCGTGGGTCGGCATGGACGGCGTGATTCACATGAGGTGGAATTCGTATCCCGATGCCTTCGCGTGGTTTCGGATGAACCTGCTTTTGGACCTCGCTCGCGACTACATGCTGAAAGCGGACAACATCACGAAATCCTGGACGCATCTTCGCAGGAATCTCGACGGTCAGGATGCCGAGATGCCTCTCCCCGACAAGCTGGCCGGAAGGAAAGCGGAATACGAGGATGCGGCAAACCGACTGCGCGACATCATCAAAGCCGACCCGATTGCAATGGATTTATCCCCTTACGAATGCGAACGCCTTGAAAGGTTCCTCCGCGACCCGCAGAAGGAGCGTCTTCTGGAGTATGACCCGGACGACCCGTTTTATAGGAACATGTTCAACAGGAGCTTGATTGACCGCGACGGGCTGACCGAACTGGGGCGGAAGGCCATGGAACGCTACGTCGCGTCGGCCTGACGTACACGACCGTTAACGACATACAGCAATTGGAAAGAAACGAAAAATGTTGAAAATCGAGAAGACCCTGCGATCCGTCCGCGACCTATTGGACCGGCTGGGCAAGGAAGGCGTGGAGTTCACTTTGGTCGAATCGAGCTACTCCGACCGCGTAGCGGACATCTGCGAAGTCCCTGAGCACAGGCTTTTCGTGTTCCTCGAATGCTCGATTCGTCCGAATGGCACCTTCGTCTGGCGGGATTACGACCGCCATAAAGGAGTCTGCGACTTCAACGAGTTCCGCGTGCGGATAATCACTCTCACAGCGGACAAATGCCTCGACAAGGCGGTAGACAAGCGCAGGCGGTGGGTCGGCCTGTGCGACGGTGCGGATACAGCCATGCCTGATTCGCTGGCCGCAGTCGTATCCGGCCTGGAGGACAAGGCGGATCGTCTGAAGGCGTTGCTGGAACCCGACGACCCGCCCCTGTTGGACAAGGGGGACATCGCGATCCTGACAGACCTTAAACCGCAGGGCGTGGTCGACTCGGAGGAGGAATCACAACGACTACGGGATCTGGGCGTGCTGGAACGCAGATACTACATCGACCAAGTGTTCGACGTGCTGACCGACAAGGGCGAGAAGGCATTGGAATTCGCATCGCACGTAAAAACGCTTTGATGGCTTCACCGGCGGGCGGGAGGATAACGCCACTGCCATCAAACGGGGACGCATGGAGCTGACGAAAAGGAGACGAACATCATGAAAACAGCATCTTTCCACACGACCGCCCGCAAGGCGATACTCGCCGTACTGGACGGCGCCGACTTTGAGTCTCTTATCTACGACGACAAGGACCGACACTGGCACGCGCTCGACCCCAAGTCCCGCCAACGGCTCGCCGGCATGGAACCGTCTGATGTGTCGTACGCGGCCGACGCTGATGATTATGGCATGTTCGACTGCAACTGGCGGTCATACGTCGATCAGGGCGGGGAACTGCCGCACGCGAGCAGATACCGCATATCCGACATGCTCATCGCTATCGACGGCTCAGTATGGGAAGTGGTGTGCTGCGGACTCGAACTGCTAGGCAAGGAATGAAAGGAACCATCATGAACACGAAAGAAACCTGCGAAGATTCAAGCCACGGCCCATACGAGCCGGACGACGTGGTGGACCACTGCGGCGGTTGCGGCATACCGTTATGCGAGGAGCATGCGATGAAATGCCCGTATTGCAGGCGCGTCAACTGCACGGACTGCGGCAGGATATGCGAAGCCTGCTGGCATCGGGTATGCCGTGAGCACGCCAAGTGGAATCCCGAATACGCGCAATACGAATGCCCCGCATGCTACGACCGTTGGGATTGCGGAGAAAGGTAGAGAGGACGATGAACCCGAACGAAAACGAGCCGACACCACCGCTCACCGACGAGGAGCGCGAGCATAGGCGTGTCCGCTATGCCCACAGTATTGGGCGAGCAAACGCGTCGCGGAGGGGGCGGCGGAACTCGCGGTCCCCGACATTACCGCGTCGGTCGCGCCGGATGAGATTGTCGTGTATGTGAGCGTGGGGTTGCGCGCTCAACACCGTCGACAAGCGGCTTGACGGTAGCATTCCGCTGACAATCAAGGAAATCGAAGAAGCCGCTCCGGTGTTCGATATGGACTCAACGCAACTCTTAATGCTCCTCATCCAGCCGATCGACAGCATCAAACAATTCAAAGTCTGAAAGCCACACCAAAGGAGCATCCGATGGACAGCAAGACCTACAACAAAGACCTGCGCAAGGCCTGCGTGGAAGCCGTCTTCGACGAATTCGGCGAGCATGGTGACATGATTCGCCCGCAATACGCGGAACAGTGGGATGAAGTCTACGCGAGCCGGTCCTTTGGCCACATCACCGGGCCGATGGACATCGACGTGCCCGACCTCGTGGACGTCATCATCGACACGATCGTCAAGGAAGCGCATAAATGACCAGCCAACTACTCAACCCGCCGGCAGCGCCAGCCTCGTGGACGGCATCCAAGACATCACCCTCGCAGACTTCACGCCAGCGGAAATCGAAGACATCGCCTACCAGCTCAACAACAAGATCGGAGCAACAAGATGACATACCTGGAACAACGCGACCTGCTCGAACTCAACGACAAGGTGGGAAACACAAGATGAGCTGGATGGACGACGGCGGATTCAGTCTAGACGCCTTCAACACCGTAGGCGGCAGGCCGATGGCGCGAATGGTCTTCCGCACATCGACCGGCCAATACTACATCATCCTCACCAAGACCGAGGTGCAACGCATCCGCCGCGAATGCAATCGAATCCTCAAGGAAATGGAGGCAGACAAATGAACGCATATCAGCCAGTTCTTGACCCTGCTTGCGGCGGGCGAATGTTCTGGTTCGACAAGTCAGACAGCCGTGTGCTCTTCGGTGACGTGCGCGACGAAAGTTGGGAACTATGTGACGGACGCAGATTCGAGGTCAGGCCGGACATGCTGATGGACTACCGCGATCTGCCGTTCCCTGACGAGACGTTCCGCATGGTCGTGCTCGACCCACCGCACCTGCGTGATGCGGGAGAGGCGAGCTACATGGCGCAGAAATACGGGTGTCTCGACCGAGAGACATGGCAAACCGACATCAAGACCATGTTCGGCGAGTGTTTCCGCGTCCTGAAAGAGCATGGCGTGTTGATTTTCAAATGGAATGAGACACAGATACCCGTCTCTCAGATTCTCAAGTGCACCACATGCAAGCCGCTTTTCGGCAACAAACAGCCGAACCGCACCGGAACACATTGGATTGTTTTCATGAAGGAGATCGACAATGACCGAGCATGAGGAATACTGCGTGAGCATCCGCGAATCCTACAAAATGCCCGACCGCACGCTGGTCGGGTACGCGGTGACGTTATGGAGGTGGAACCATTGCGACGGAACATGGTGGTATGCGGCCGTACGCGAATGCCCGTTCGAGGACTACAACGGCAGTCGCAGGAAGACGTTACGGCAGGCGAGACGGGTCGCGAGAAAACTCGCCGGAATCTTCGACTGCACCAACCATGACACCAACGAGGAAGGAATGTGGCAATGAACGACGTGAATGAATCATTGACGGACTGGTGGACACTGCCCGTGAGCACGCTCGCCGGGCATAGGGCGATAGTCCAACTCGACGAGGGCACGATCATCGACGGGTATCTAGAATACGCACCGTCGAAGCTCCGCAAGGAACTACGAGGCGCGACGGAAGGAATCCGCGAATCATTGACGGTCGAAGGCGTATACCAGCCGGTAATCGTCAGCGAGAATGCCGGTGAGAAGCATCTGGCCAATGGCGTGAAAGCCGTGAACATACTCAAGGAGATGAGCGCATGAGCGTGCTATACCACGGTGGGGTTCCAGACCTGAACCCCGGCGACATCATCGAACCGGGGCACGGTCGAGACAATTACGACGATTGCCCCATCTGCCGCGCCAGACGCGAAAAAGGCGCGTCGGCCATCGAAGGCACCGGCCACCCGGAACAGGTGTACTGCACCGGATACCGTGACTACGCCGCACTCTACGCGTCAATGTACGGCAAAGGCGACGTGTATCAGGTGCGTCCGGTCGGGGAACTCGAAGCCTCCATCGACGAGGATTTCGACGGCTGCTACCGGTGCGACCGGATGGTGGTTGTCAGGGTTGTCGAAAGACACGTCACCCTCACTGCGAAACGTCGCCGGAAGGTCATCCGGCTCATGCAGCGGTTGGAGGATGGCATATGCCTGAACCCGCTGCCACGAAACGCCACACCGGAAATGATCGAACGTTGGGCGGCACGAGAATACGCCGACATGCGGCACATCATGCGCGAAGCCGAAAGGAGCATCAAATGAGCATAAGAACGAGAACAACCTACTTGGCGATATGCGACTATCCAGGCTGTTGCCTGGAGCACGAATTCTGGGAATTGCAGGAAAAAGCCCGGATAGCTGTAACGGTACGCGACTATCCGACCGGAATGCTCGAACCGATACCGCAACAAACGTTGGATGATGCTGACACGTTAGCACGCATATTCCAATGCAAGAACTACAGGAACGACGAAACGGAGATATGGGAATGAGCAGGGCTGAAACCACCGCCATGCTGTCCGAGCTGGTGGAGAAGCGTCTGAGGAATCAGACCGCTTTTTTGGGCGAGCGAGGTCAATTTCGACCGGAACACGCCTGACGAGCGGCGAGTGGATTACGTGGGCTTCACCCCGTGGAACATCAATGGCGAGCCGGTGCCCGCAAGCGTGGAGAAAGGCTGCTTCGAGTTCTACGAGGTCAAGTCATGCATGGCTGACTTCAAGAGCGGCAACGGCCTGACGTTCTACGGCGACCAGAACTATCTGGTCTGCACGAAGGAACTGTGCGCCGATCTGGTCATGGGCAAGATGGTGCCCGAGCGCGTGAACGCGATCCTGACCCCCGATTCGACCGGCTCGAAACTGATTCTCGGCCACGTGCAGTCCTACAACGACCTGTCATACAGGCGACGTCCCGCAAGCGAAATCCTCTGGGCAATGGTCAAAGCTAACGGAAAGAGGACGAATTGAGCATTGCGGATGATGAAGCCGAGAAGGCGTATTCGACCCGCTACTGGGATGGAACGCATGTCAAGGAACAGTTTTGCTGCGACACGGACGATCTACAGGAAGCTTACCTGCGTGGCCGCAGTGCACCACCCACGAATGCCGAGATAGAGGCCGTGGCGAAGAGGCTGTTGTGGCGGGACATGGCGTCAGTCTGGGAAGACGTCACGCCTTGTGAGGACTGTTTCTGGACGCTGGTCAGGCCGGAAGAACAGGCCATCTATCTCAGGGACGCTCGGATAATGCTCGAAACCGCAAGGAAGGCGGCAAACGAATGAGTCGTAATGACAAGGCCGAAACATGCGCCGTCGCCGTCGCCGTCGCCGTACTGTTCTTCATGCTGTTCTTCGCCCTCGTCGCCTATTTCGGCTGGGCTGAAGCAACTGCGGACGCCATCATCCTCCGTGACGGCAGCCGATCATACGCATGTCAGACCAGCAGAATCTCACCAGCGCCACACAACTGCAAACCGGTCAAGGAGAAACGATCATGAGCCTCGGATACGTCGAATGCGCCCACTGCGGCGAACGGGTCGGCACATATTACGTGACCTGTCCGTACTGCGGATACCGGCTGATGGACGCCATGCAGGCCATCGGAGAGGCACTGCCAGAACTGGAATGCGAGGACGCCATACTCGCCGTCATGAAAGAAGAAACAGAATGAGCGATTTCACCGGTTCCGGTGGAGCCGCCTATATGTCGAACCGCATGGACTGGGAGACGCCGCAATCCTTGTTCGACGAACTCGACCGGGAATTCCATTTCACGCTGGACGCCGCGTCCAGCGACGCGAACGCGAAATGCGCGAAACACTACACCATCGACGATTCCGCATTCACTCACGAATGGGGGGGGAGACGGTATTCTGCAATCCGCCATACGGCAGAGCAATCCCGGAGTGGGTACGCAAATGCAGTATGGAGGCCAGCCGAAAGAACACCATTGTCGTTATGCTGCTCCCAGCCAGAACGGATACCAGATGGTTCCAGCAATATATTCTCAACCGAGCGGAGATCAGATTCATCAAAGGCAGACTCCGTTTCGAGGTGGACGGCGTACCGGGCGGCCCGGCACCATTCCCAAGCATGATCGTCATAATGCGTACCGGAGAAAGGTGAAGGAATATGGCAAGGTGCGTGTAGTCCAAGATGTGCTTTCCGAGCCGGTCGAGTACTGCGGGGTAGGCGCCGACCTTGTCGGTGGTGACGAGAGCGCCCTTGCCGATGCGCCCGTTGAGCACCTTGTAGGCGCGTTCCTTGCCGAGCATGCCGCGCCCGGACACCACGAGGAAGGACGCTCCCACGTCGTCGATGCCGGTGACGACGCACACCTGCTGCTTGCTCAGGCCGCGTTTCGCGGCCTTCCTGCCGCTCTTGCGGGCCGGGCGGGGTCTTCCGGTAGCCCTTGTAGCTGTCGCGGAAGTACGTCTCGTCTATCTCAACGCGGTCGCCGGCGACGGCGCATGAACCACGCCGTGCGCAGACCCACTCCACACTTGTCCATGCAGTCGCGCAGCGATAGCTGGTCTATGAACGCCTCCACGTAGGTCACCCACGTCTCCACCGGCAATTTGGACATGCCGAGCACACGGCCGACGTTGGCCGTGAACGTACGCCTGCAATCCTTGCAGTACCAGCGCTGGCTGCCGCTTCCCCCCGTACGTCCCCTGCGGACGATGCTGTCGGAGGCTAGGGAGTTCCAACGATGGGTCACCCACGAAGTGTTGTCCACCATCCGCAAACACGGCGTGTACGCCACTGAGACCGTGCTGCAGAAGGCCGTGGACTCCCGACTTCATGATCGGCGAACTGGCCGTGGCGGGTAAGTCAAGATTCCGGGTCAGATCCCACTGATTCGACTGCCTCGAAGAAATCGGTTCGTGGTATCCCCCATTCCCTGCAGATGCGTTCGAGGTCCGATGGGGCCCATTCCTTGTCGTATGAAAGCCGGTCCTGCACGTACTTGTTGCTTCGGCCTATGAGTTTCGCCAAGGTTCGGCCGGAGATGGCTCGTGTTTCGCTCTGGGAGCGGATGTACCGGTTGATGCGTCTTCCGAAGTCGCTGACCTCTATCTTGGTTCGGTTCCCGGTCATGATAGTCACCTTCTCTTAGCGAATGCAATTGAATCTAATTGTAGTCAATAACACGCCAAATATTTGACATTGAATCTATTTACATGCAATATAAGTACCGGCTTTAATTAGAGCCATAATCCAAACCAAAGAGGCAACGATGAAAACACCTACCTGAAACGACACCATCAACGGCCGGATTCAAGCCATCGCGCGAATCAACGGGCTCTCCTCCTACCAAGTGGCTGAAACCATCAAAAAATCCCAGTCGTACGTAATGCAGCGATACGACGCAAAAAGGGAATGGAAGCCATCGGACATTGAGAACTTCGCCAAAGCCATGGGGTACAGCATCCTCGAACTCACCGGAGATGACTTTTCCCTGAAGATTCCGACAACAGCGCTTGATCTGCTGGCGTCGACCGATACGGGCGAGAACCAGTCGGCCGACACCGGCCGGAACTGACAGCGCGGACACCTCGAAGGACGTACCTACCATGTCCGCTAACATGAACCAGCCGGAACCAAAGACGGACGGCAGCGCAAGCTGGATCAAGCTCGACACATCGGTGCTCGACAACGACAAGCTCATCGAATCCGAAGACATATCGCCTGCCGCATGCTGGCTGTGGATTAAATCAATCCTCTTCGCATTCCGCAACGACACTGATGGGCACATCACGCCAGCTCAGGCCAGGCGCGTTCTGCTCGCCGAAAAAAGCGATGTCGAAGTGCTGATCAGGTGCGGGTTGTGGGAAAGAACAAACACCGGAGAATACCTCGTGCATGACTATCTGGAACATCAGCTCAGCCACGATCAGCGTGAGAATCGACGTGCAAAAAGGACGGCGGCAGCCCATGCCCGTTGGGGACGCCAAGATGCACCTTGCTCAGATGGTGCATTGCAAGGTGCAATGCAAAGTGGTCAGCAAGGTGCAATGCAAGGTGCATCATCTGACGAAGACTCAAACACCAATGATTCCAACGAAAACACGGAGACCCCTATGCAAGGTGCATCAAAAAACAATGCACCTTGCAATGCACCATCGATGCAAAGTGCAATGCAGAGAAGAGTAGAGAAGAGTAGATATAAGAAAGATAACCCTATCGGGTTATCCAAAGAAAACAACAACGCAGCATCGAACGGCACCTCATCAGCCCATGAACTCGACGCCTCCGGAAAATCGACAAGCGATATCGCAACGATTCCTGCCGACACCCAATCGGATGTCGAGCTTGTTCCCGAAGAGAAAACTTCCGGCGAAAGAGAAGCCCCCAAACGTTCCCGCAGGTCGAAGCCGTTGCGTGAGATCCCGGACGACTGGGAGCCGACCGGTAGGCATCGGGAGATCGCTTTGGAGCGTGGCCTCGACTGCACGGTCGAGGCGGAACGTTTCGTGAACTACTGCAGGGCTCACGGCAAGCAATACGGGGACTTCGACGCGGCCTTCTCCAACTGGCTCACCAGCGGGTACACGAAGGGATCCCAGAACACCGGAGGGCCTGCATTGTCCAGGTCGCAGCTCAACGATCTGGCGAACCGGGACCTCCAGCGGAGGGCGGCATTGGTCGACGCCATGAACCCCGACGGAGGCAATCTCTCATGGTGAAGCAGCTGACATACAGCGAGACGGTCCAGATCCTGCGTCGCATCAACGCGCATCACGGCAACGCGCCCATCGACGAACTGCAGGCAAGGGTGTTCCATGACGAGCTCATGGATTCGATGACGCTGCGAGAAGCGATAGGGGCCGTCACGAGCTTCTATCGGGACAATCCCGGCTCTTGGATGGGTGTGGGTGACGTGAACCGTCTGGTTCGCGCGCGCCGCCGTAGCCTGCTGCCGTCCGAGCGCGAGCTGGACGAGATGGCCGTGCGGGAGGGGTTGGACGGGGACGGGGCGTGGGCGTTCCGTCGTGAGCTGGTGCGTTGCGTGTCGGCGGGGCATCCGGCGTCGGATTCGTATCGGCTGGCGTTGGCGGCGGCCCGTCGTCCGGCGTTGGGTCCGGTCTCGTCTCGCGCCGGTGGCGTGGTGTCGGCGGGCGGGGAGGGGCGTGGCTCCTCGGTTCCGGTGCGGGTGGGGTCGCTGGCCCCGTATGGCGCCGTCGGACCCCGTGCGGGGGCGTTTGGCGCACCCTCGGACCTGAGAACGTCGAAAACAGCCCCAGAACCGTCTGAAAAACAAAACACCAATAAATCCTCGTCTTCGACCTGAAACAGCGTCTAAGACCCCAAAGAATCGTTTACAAACCCATATAAGCCATCAACCAACAAGGAGAACCATCATGGCCGACAACAACACCAACCTCATCCACGACACGTTCATCAACCACCGCCCCCACGGCATGAGCCCCCAGGTAGCCGAAGACACGTGGGCGGCATGGGCCGAAACCCACCACGCCGAACTCGACCCCCAGCTGCCCGAAGCGCCCCGCGGATTCGCCTACGCCGACGACGGCAAGGCCACGCCCGGCGACGACTACCGCGGGGAGATCGGCCTGCTGCACGACGCCACCGCCAACAGCATCCAGATGATCGAATACATGCTCAAGCACGAGGACCCCGGCAAGACCGGCACCCTCCTGACCCACACCAAGACCGACCTCGAACATGCGTTCAACCATCTGAAGAGCATCCTCGCACTCCTCGGATGGACGCCCGACACCGGCGACCACGACGAAGACCAGGCCGACGATGAGCCGGAAGACGAGTGAGTCACGGGCGAGCCGCGCGGCCGAAATGCTGCGCGGCTCCCGCCGCATCAACGACTCGACCATACGCAGAATCGCTGAAAAAACAGGTCTCTCCGACACCATCATCACCGAAATCGCCAAGCCCATCCGACAGGCGAAAGCCGAACAGGAGGCCATCGACTCGGCCGAACGGACCCTCGCCGCAGCCGAACGGCGGGTGAGGCGAGAACAGGCCCCATGCCCGATCTGCAACACCGGTTACGCACATCCGTTCGACTTCGATACGCTCGTTCGCATAGGCTGGAGAAAGAACCCGGACACCGGCGACCGCATCCCCGTGAGCATATGGGCGCACCCGTACTTCTGCGAATGCTCCAACCGTCGGTGCGTGGCCCGCAACATCTTCCCCGCGGACAGCGAACGGGAGGCCGTCACCCGGTTCGTCAACGGCGACTTCACCCACCCCGGCGCCTACACGGACCTGCATGACGGCACCCGGTACACGACGACCGGGCGGGCCGTGGAGGACGAGGCCGCCCGACTCCTGCGGCATTATCCCGCCGGACAGGTCAAGCGGCTTGGCTTCGACCCGAAGCTGGTGGACACGCTCGCCCTCCAGCTGACCCTCGACCGGCTGGGCAACCCGGACGCGGGCGACATGTACGACACGACGCTGATATGCCCTCACTGCGGCGGGACGCTCGAATACCGGGAGGCCGTCAGCCCGGTCACGCGCCGGAAGGACTGGTGGAGGTGCGCGTGCCGGTCGTGCGGGCGGCGGGACAATGGGTCGCATCCGAGCCGGGAGGAGGCGCGGGAGGCGTTCGCCGGGCTTTCCGGCTCGACGGGCGACGGCCCGCGGGGATGTTCCTTGGCTGTGGGTTAAGGGATTGGGAATTAGCGGGCGTCCCCGTCGAATGTTTTCGGTGGGGACGTTTTTCGTGTGGTTGTGTTTGGTGTTTTGTTTTCCCTCACCCACGCTGGCGTGATATACTGTAAATGTCTACACAAAAAAAGAGGGCGCCATGAGAAACACCACCATCACCACACCAGGCAAAACAAGAACCATCAGCCAAATGGACCCGCTGATCGACGTAATCTGCGAGCATACGGGCTGGAATCCCGACCTGCTGGACGATCCGTCCGGAGTCCGCCAAGTCCGTGAGGCGACATCCGATCCCGCATGGTGCGCGGACAGCTTCAATGCGGGCGACCGGCTGCGCGAATACCTTGACCTGACGGAACGGGAGAACGTGACCTTGGACGTGGACCGTATCCTCAACACCCCGATCAACGAACGGTACGCACACGAATCCCACTATCACGGGCTCGAATACATGGAGCCACACCGGTGAAACCATCCCAACGGAAGGAATAAAAAAATGAAAGCACTTGGCGAACAACTGGAACACCAACTACTCGACCGGTTCCAGTACGATGACCGCCATGACGAAGGGTGGTACGGCCCGGATTCGCCGCGCGTCGGCGACAAGGGTTGGATCACGTGGGAGAACCCGACCGGCGGCGAAGGCGCATCACGCCCGTTCGAGATCATACGCGACGACGAGCATTATCGCCCCGATGGGACGGGACTGCCCCTCCTCATGGTCGGCATGATGGACGACGGGCGCGAGGAGTGCGTGATCCGGGACGGCGAAGACGTCAGATATATGAGCCTACTGGAAGCCAGCCTTGGCGACGGCGCATCCCTGACGCTCATGAGCCGCGAACACGGCCATGCCCGGTAGCGGGGGAACGTCCACGACGAAGACAGTCCCATCGACCTGACCGCGCCGGACGGCGACCGGGAAGGCACCGTGTACGCACGCCAGGATGATCCCGGCGAATGGCGCGTCCACTGCCTGTACGACGGCAAGCCGCTCGACGGCGAACCGGGCGACACCATCACGGACGCGCTACGAAATCTCGGATACAAACTGAAGGATGATCGAGTTGATCTGCTGAAACGCTTCCATATCGACGATATGGACGATTACACGGGACGGTTGCCTAGTGGGAAGTAACGAGAACCTAGCGGGAAGTGCACGACTGAGGGGCTAAGGATGCTGGAATCCTAGTGTTTTCAAAGTGCTCTGGCTTCTTGGGGGAGCTCTATTGGTTCCGAATCTTCGATAGCTACTGTGCCTACATGGAAATCTAGTGGGCTTGCATGGAAATCCAGTGGGAAGCAGAGAGATGTGTCGTAATCTCAATGATTTCAACGGTTCTCAAAGATGCCAAGGTGCTCGGTCTTCCGGTGACATGGCGACTGCATGGAAATCTACAGTGCGTACATGGAAATCTTGTGGTCCTGCATGGAAATCTACAGTGAGACCATGGAGCTCGATCGAATGGCTTGGCCGTTACTGATCGAGGGAAAAGTATTGGTGTGAGTCCTTTGGAGAGGTTCCATGCCATTCCAAGATACCTTATTTCGGATGCCGCATAGCACCTCACAATAACCAATGGGGCGCACGCTACAAGAGCGCCGCCCCACCTGGTAGGACCCCTGACATAAAATCAAGGCTTTTTGTTCAATCAGCCGCAAACTTACAGTGCGAAATAGCGCATGTCAAGCATGGAGTGTTGTCGCTATGCTCAATTTGCCGTGAACTTATCACATCCACGGCCATGGTCTTGGAAGCCGCTAGACTAATGAAATTTTTGTTACCCCAGTAATTTCATTAGTCTTGAAATGCTTGATATATGGCGGTTCTGAAGCTGGGTATGGCCACTGGCGAACTAATGTAATTTTCTTAAGTCCAAAAATTACATTAGTTCGTTTATATGACGAAAGACACCACGCGGAACTCCGCCATGCGCGCCGCGTCATCCTCGAAGACGCCGAAGGCCGGCTGCGGTCGGGAGGGCCACGACCGCTCGCGCACAACGGGCAGGCGGCCATTGAGGCACTGAGCCGATTGGAATACACCACCAAGATCACCATCGAAGGCGAGCCTGACGACACGGAAGACAAGCCCGTGAAACCCGCCGGCGGGAAACGCGGCCGCCAAGCCCGACGCATCACCTGCCGGCATGGAGACGAAACCCACACGTTCCCGTCCGCCGCCAAAGCCGCGGAATGGCTGAGAGACGACCGGCAACGGCCGAAGGTCAGCGCCGCCGCGATCTACGCGGCCATCAGCCAGAACCGGACATACGCTGGATACCAGTGGGCGTACGCGCACGACAACCAGCCTAACGTTTCCCGGATGGTTTGAGCATCCTCTGGTTCGGGGTATCTCGGCATGTCCACGACCACGGCGCCCCCTGCCAAGCGTTTTCGTGGGCATGCAGGTTACATGGACGCGGTCAGATGGGTGAGCTTCAGCCATCACAGTGATCCCGAGCCGGGCGTGTCCTTGACAGCGGCCACGGTCTTGCGCCAGTGCTTGTCGAAGTCGTCCGCCATCTCCTGCGCTTTGTCGCATGGGCGTAGCCCCTGTAGCAGTGGTTCGAGATTGCATGGGCTGGCATGGTGTACAGTGAAGCCCCAGCGTCGGTCCTCGCCGGTCTCGATGATGCGGACGAACACCGGCCCGCCGCAGAACGGGCAGTCGGGCTCCGCCTGAAACGTCGTGGAACGTCCGATTTTTTCGAGGATGTCCGCGTTCTTCCTGTTTTTGGTCTCCGTCAGCCATTCGCAGAGCGCTGAGTGCAAGTCCACGTCCCAGCAGGATGTGCACCGGCATGCGACGGTAGGGAACGTCTGGCGTCCGATGCTTTTACTTGACACGTGCGGACACTCCCCGCAGTTTGGGCATTCGAACGCCAGTATCCGTTCGTTCTCCTCCCCCTCCCTGCGGATGACGCTGTCGTGATAGTCGGCGCATTGTTCGACGGTCGGAAACCATGCCCACCTGTTCAATAGGTCGTAGTAGTACCAGCGGAGGTCGCAACCGTTCTCGCACGCCAGCCTGACCGCATGGAATCCTATCAACGGCGTACGCCGGACGGATAGGGTCAGTCGGCTCTGGCAGTTCGGGCAGGGGTTTGCAAGTTCGATATGTTTGCTCACTTGTCCGTCTCCTTCTGATCAGGCGTTGGCCAGCGCGCTGACGCGCTGAGGGGTGATGCCGATGATGTCGGCCACGTCGCGCACGGTCATGCCTTGGCCTCGCAGCGCGTCGACCGCGCCGGCGGTGAGCCTGGACGCCTTGGCGCGGGCCTCGGTGGCCTCGCGGCGGGCGGCCAGCAGCTCGTCGATCATGCGCTCGTCCTCCTCGGACAGCTTCGGATCCACCGTCACCATGCCGACTTCCCGGCCGAGCATGCGGGCGGCGTCCCTGACCATGCCGTCGATCTGGTCGAGGCGGCGGGCCTGGGTGAACAGGCCGGGGATCTCGGGCACCTCGACGGCCCACCAGTTGCCGGAGCGTTCCGCGACCGCGGTCACGTTCATGGGTTCGCTCATTTCAGGTTCCTTTCGAAGTAGCGGATGATGCCCCGGGCGGTGAGCTCGTTGACCTCGCTGTGGCGGGGCACGGTGGTCTCGATGCCTTGGATGCTGACCTTGCTGTGGTTGCCGCCCTCCGTCCAGATGGCGGTCTCGCCGTGCTCCTTGGCCAGCTTGTTGAGCTTCCGCTCCAGTTCCTTGCGCTTCACAACTATAGTCTACCTCTATTTACTAAACAAGTCAACCCGTGTTTACAAAATGAACGAATGAACGCGGGGAAGGCACTTCCGTGCGCCGGCACTCGCAGGAGAGCACCGGGGCGGTTCCGCTTATCGGCATTCGGGAAAATGGTCTGGAGTCCGATTCATCCGCACAGGAAGCGCTTTATCCGCGCAAGGAGTCCCGGCCGGGGCCGCTCCTGGGTGCCGGGCACGGATAGGATAGTTTTCCAGCCCTCCGGGAAGCCCAATGGGCGCAGTGATACCGAGGGATGCCGTGAGACGATATCTCCCAGCCGTTGCGCCATTCGCTCCCACTGTTTGGGCCATAGGTTCTCGTATATGCGCATGAGCACAAGGAAGGTTGGGAACGCCTTGGAACCCTGATACTTGGAGTCAGCTTTGAGCAGCGTGGCCCGGGTTGTCACCGTCCGGTTGTAGATCCTGTTGTGGTGCCCGCACAGGTTGCGGACGTAGGTCAGGTGCTGAAGCCAGCTCTTCAGATGGTATGGTTTGATTTTGAACTCGTCGGCCACGGCCTTGGAGACGGTGCGTCCGTCCGCATAGGACGCCGCATTGGAGAGGTTGCCATACAGCCGCGAGACGTTTCCCATCGTCATGATCTCCACCGCAGCCCACAACGGCAGGTCGCCGTATTTGGACATGTTGTGCACCACGCACGGCACGCCATCGCGTTGCGGTCCACAGCCACAGGCGAAGCTCCTCGTCGAGCCGGTACGCTTCACGGATGTCATCCAAAGTGGTGCCGGCATCCAACTTGCCGTTGTGCTCGAACATCAGCCATTACTGCATCGATCAGGCCGACGACATGGTGGCCGGCGAGGGCGACTTCGCGGAATACGGCCCGCAGCCTGACCAGGTCGTGGATGTGACGGAACTCGACCGAAGCGCGTATTCAATCAATCTTTTCAATATTCACCGCTGTCAAATACGGTGACGTGGTATCGGGACTCGCATTTTCCGTTG